>OGRF01000007.1_pt1 | contig 249793 bp, 195 predicted proteins | sample 1553381 | NCBI WGS metagenome assembly OGRF01 (sample SAMEA2580060, study PRJEB22360) | human gut metagenome | biome: human gut; feature: human-associated habitat; material: faeces | place: Denmark | collected 2008/2010
TAAATACCTGCGACTGGATTTGAACCAGTTAGGTTAGTGTCATGCCCGACACACACCAAAAATGAGGGCCACCCGGAATTTCGGGCGACCCTCATTTTTAATATTGTATTGACAGTCAGATTATACGCGCTGGCCGTATGAACGGTCTGTGGTATTTACTGTGATGACGTCATCCTGGTTGATGAAGAGAGGGACCATGATCTTGGCACCTGTCTCAAGTGTACACTCTTTAAGAGCACTGGTAGAAGCAGTATTGCCCTTTACTGCTGGCTCGGTGTAGGTAACCTTCAATGTAACGTATGTAGGAAGCTCGCAGGTGAGGCATCTTTCCTCGTCTACCAAGAACATCATCTCCACGTGCTGTCCTTCTTTCATGAGGTCTGCGTTCTCCACAACATCCTTAGGAAGGTGAATCTGCTCGAATGTCTCCTCGTGCATGAAGTTGTATCCATCCTCATCACCATAAAGGAACTGGTAAGGACGTCTTTCGACATTGATAGTATCAACCTTCGCACCTGCGGTGAAAGTATTCTCGAGGATTCGTCCGTTCTCAAGGTTACGGAGTTTAGTCTTTACGAATGCTGGACCTTTTCCCGGCTTTACGTGCTGGAAATACACGAGCACGCATGGTTTGCCGTTGAAATTCAGGTACATTCCGTTTTTGAAATCAGCTGTTGTTGCCATATATCTAATAAAATTTGATTCAGTTTTCCGAATGACGGCGCAAATTTATAAAAATGCGGCGTAACTGCCAAATTTTCATTGAAAATGAGCTGAATATATCCTTAGCCGTTCAATGCCAGGATGCGTGACGCGACGGATTCGAGAAGCCATTTCGGGGTGGATGTGGCACCGCAGACACCGACGCGGTCGTCATGGCGGAACCACTCCGGACGGATGCCCTCTTCATTGCTGACATGATAAGTCCGGATATTCAGGGAGCGGCAGAGATTGCAGAGAACTTTGCCGTTAGAGCTCTCGCTGCCGGAGACGAAAATAATGATATCATGATGCAATGCGAAGTCAGAGAGCCTTTCATGACGTCTCGCCACCTGCCGGCAGATGGTATCATGCACCGCCAGCAGACCGGTACCGCGAAAACGCTCCTCGGACAGCTCATGTTCCTTCGCCATCGCTTCGCGCAATGCACTGCAGATGGCAGAATACTCGGCAGGGCTTTTGGTGGTCTGCGAAAAGATTTCCACGGGGCCTTCAAGACGGATTTTGCCGGAGGACAATGCTTCCATGAACATGTCCATATTTTCTATCACGACAGCATCGCCGCCTACCTGACCGAGAAGCCCCAGCACCTCGGCATGGCCGACCTTTCCGAAAATCACGATCTGACCGCCGGCGGCATTGACACGGGCATAGGCCTCGCGGATGCTTTTCTGGAGATTCAGCACCACCGGACAGGTACAGTCAATCACCTCAAGGCCAAGCTCTTCCGCCTTGGTGTATGTGGAAGGCGGTTCGCCATGGGCGCGGATAAGAAGGCTGTCGCCTTTATGGAGGGATGAGAGATCCGACAGGCCGATCGTCACAAGCCCGGCTGCACGAAGGCGCGAAAGTTCCGCCTCGTTATGCACAATGGAACCCAAAGAATATAATCTGGAATGTTCCGCGCCCGAAAGATATTCCTCGGCGCGGTCAACGGCCCTTATCACTCCCCCGCAGAATCCGGAATCCGGATCAATTTCCACCGTAATGTTCATGTCGACTAAACCCCGAATTTCTCCTTTACAAGATTACGAATCCAATCCATCTGATCATCCAGAGTCATATCCGTATTGTCCAGGACAATGGCGTCGGAAGCCTGCCTCAACGGCGATGTCTCCCTATGGGAATCAATATAGTCCCTCGTCTTCAAATTTTCCAAAACTTCTTTGAAATCAGGGTTTTGCCCTGACGCACGCATCTCTTTCAGACGACGTTCCGCACGGACATTGTCATCAGCGACCATAAAAATCTTCAGGTCCGCATTCGGAAAGACTGACGTGCCGATGTCACGTCCGTCCATGACGATGCGCTTGTTCTTTCCGTATTCGACAAGCTTATGGTCCACGAAACTGCGCACTTCCGGAATCACCGACACCGGACTTACATGGGAAGAGACCCCGATAGTACGGATCTTGTCATCCACGCACTCGTCACCGATAAAAGTATGACTGCCGCCGTCGGCGTACTCGAAACGGACATCCAGCGCAGGAAGGGCCGCGTCAAGAGCGGGAATGTCAATGCTGCCGTCAGGAAGAACCATGCCATGCTCCATCGCGTACAGCGTCACGGCGCGGTACAATGCCCCTGAATCCAGGTAAAGAAACGAGAATTCCTTAGCTATAAGTTTGGCAAACGAACTTTTGCCTGTGGACGAATATCCGTCAATTGCAATGATTATATCTGGAACTTGCATTTGTAGTCAGTTGGTTTAGGGCAAAAATAGGCATTTTTTTTTATTTTTCCCTCATTATTTTCAGCTGCTGTATCTTATATGTGTCCTGCTTGAAAGTGACGAAGATGGTCACTTCGAAAGATTCGCCGCCGGCACTGAGCCTTCCGATGGCATATTTCATATTGGAACGGCCTGCCGTATGTGTTATGTCGAACCCTCTCGGGGAATAGCTGTCGAAGAATGCTTTAAGGATCTGTTTCGCCTGATTCCTGCTGGAATCGCTGGTGTTGGATATTATGGAAATCTCCAGGCTGTCGTCAAACCACGCCGAGAGTTTCTCCGCATCTCCAAGACGGATGTACTTGGCAATAGGAACAAACACATCGTACCCCTCATCCTGAGCAGATGTCTTATGTCCGCAGCAGCAGAACGCTACCGCAGCAGATAAGAATATGAGCAGTCTGTTTTTCATACTGTTTTCCTACATTGTTGTACATCAAGCATTCTAATTGCAAATTCCGAGCCGCGAAAATGATTTTTCATTATCTTTGTGGATGACAAGATTGGAAAACGCGGAAGTCTGATGAAAATTACATTGATAACAGTCGGAAAAACCGATGTGAAGTGGGTAAAAGAAGGTCTGGAGCTGTATGCCGGCAGGCTTTCCCACTATATACAATTCACTATCAACGAGATTCCCGAACTGAAGAATGCCTCGGCACTTTCCCGTGACCAGATAAAGGAAAAGGAAGGCGACCTGATATTGGGGCTGATACGTCCGGCTGACGATGTCATCCTGCTGGACGAGCACGGCAAGGAGTTCAGATCAGTGGAGTTTGCATCCTATATCCAGAACAAGATGGCCTGCAGCGGCAGAAATATTGCATTCGTCATCGGAGGGGCATACGGCTTCTCACAGAAAGTCTATGACAGGGCAGACTCGAAGATGTCGCTTTCGAAAATGACTTTCTCCCACCAGATGGTCAGGACGATTTTCGCAGAACAGCTCTACCGGGCATTCACCATCATAAAGGGCGAGCCTTATCACCACGAATAGCAGAATATGTCCAAAACATTGAAACATAGTAAAGTACGAAAATTCTTCCGTTCATTGACGGGCAAGAATGCCGGTCTGCTGTTCTTCGCGATAGCGGCATTGAGCATCATTGCCAACATATTCCTGAACAGGAGGTCGGACTTTTCGGATTTCGCCGCCAAACGATTCACGAGCGCGGTAAACAAGCGGTTCGACAAGCTGGAATCATACATGAACACCGCGCTGGCCACATCGCCCGCAGATTGGCTGAACCTGAAAGGGATTCCTGAGGACATGGTCGTGTACCGCTATGCCGGCGACTCCCTGCAGTCATGGTGCAACCAGTTTTCATTGGACAATGACGATATCGCGGACCGCATGGTGGTGCAGCGGTTTGCAAACCTGCGTTACAACCTGATTTCACCTCTCGCGGAAGCAGACACCACGGTCAAGTTCATGAACATCGGGCCGAAATGGTACCTGGTGAAAGCGCTCTTCGGAAAAGGAGGCAGCCGCATAATCGGAGGACTTGAAATCAGGAATACATTGGATTCTAGATCAATAAACGGGGTCAACCCGAAATTCAGGCTCTCGGACAGATTCTCATTGCAACCGATAAGCTACAGCGGCGGCTCGGTCATTTCCGTGAACGGCTATCCGCTGATGAAAATCATACAAGAGACCACCAGGGTAATGCCGATTCTTCCTGACACTACAATGGTCTGGGTCTCAGTAACTTTCATGATATTGGGAATAATGCTCTACCTGCATTTCAACCGCAGCCGCAAGGTATTGCGATTGGCAGTCGTAGCATTGACATTGATATTTCTGGCATTTTACCTTTTCGGATACGGGATGCAGGGGTCGTCTTCCCTCTTCTCGCCTACGATTTACGCGGACGGACCGATGCTTTATTCCCTCGGTGCCGTATTGATCATAAACCTCTGGCTGATATTGCTTTTCTTCTCGACCTACATGGTAAGGAGAGACATTCTGGAATATGTCTTCGAGAAAAACACCAGGCACAGGGCCTCATTCATGATAGGCGCCACTGTCACGTTCTGCATACTGCTGCTGGTCTACATAACGTTCACTTTCCGCAGCCTCATACTCAACTCGAACATTGGACTGGAGCTCTATAAAATCACACAGCTGGGACGATACACATTGTATATATATGTATCTTACCTCACTCTCATATCGGTGATTCCGATGGGGCTGCAGATGATCCGCGTGCCGGTCCACAGGCTCACGGGATTGAAATACAACATGGCATCCAGATTCGGACGTACTGCATTTTCGGTTTTCTGCGCCGTATATTTCATGAGCATGTTCTCGATTCTGGGGCGCGAAAAGGAGTTCAGCCGCGAGGAAATATGGATGAACCGCCTGTCAATAGACAGGGACCTAGGGCTGGAGCTGCAGCTGCGAGGCATCGAAAAGGTCATAGAATCTGACAATTCCATACCGGAAGTCATCTTCACAACCAGGGACTACAGGGTGATATTGAACAGAATCACAGAGACTTACATGAGCCGCATATCGAAGGATTATGATGTAAGCCTCTACATCTACAAGGACAGGACCTCTGATCCGCAGATGCTGAAATTCATTGACGAGAGAATCCTGAACGGAAAGCCGATTGCTTCCGATTCCAGATTCAGATACAGCCGAAACATGAACGGAAGGGCGCAATATGCAGGCATGTTCGTGTACTATACTCCAGACAAGGGGGCAGTGAGAATGCTGCTCGGCATCAATTCCAAGGCAGACCGTGAAGAACGCGGATACTCTTTCATATTGGATTCAGGGACACCGGGTTCCGTGACGATACCGCCGCTGTATTCGTATGCCAAATACATTGACGGAAAACTGGTCAGCTATAAGGGAGACTACCCGTACCCGACGATATTGTCAGGACAGTTCAAGGAGGACGGTCGTGACCCTGACCACAACAGGATAGCGTCCGGTTCATACGTCCATTTCTTCAACCATGTTTCGCCGGAGGAAGTGGTGATATTGTCCCGTCCGAGAATCAGCATATTGCAATACATATTGTCGGCGAGCATCGTCTGCCTGCTGACGTATTTCTGGATCAGCCTCTGTTGCCTGCGAAGGAAAAGGCGCGGCGATTTCGAGAAGAACTATTACAAATCCAGGGTGAACACCGTGCTCTTCCTGTCCATGCTCATGACATTGGTCACGATGAGCGTCATCATGGTGTTCTTCGTCTACAAGCGCAATGACGCCAACGTAATGAGGCTCATGAGCAGCAAAATCTCTACTATCCAGTCACTTATGGAGAACAAGACGAGGGCGCTGCATTCATTCAGGGATATGCCGGCGAACGAGATGTCAGCCATTATCGACAATATCGGAGACTACACCAGGTCGGACATAACGTTGTACAGCCCGGGCGGCAAAGTGTTCAACACCACGGCGCCTGAGATTTTCGAAAACATGATTATCGGTTCCAGGACCAATGACGAGGCGTACCGGAACATCATGTACAACAACAAGAGGTATTACATCCACAAGGAGAGTCTGGGCGGCAGATTTTTCTACACCATGTACGCGCCCATTTTCAATGACGAGGGCAAGGTCATGGCAATCTTGAGTGCACCATATACTGATTCCGGACTTTCGTTCAAGGCAGATGCTATATTCCACTCCGTATTCGTGATGACGGTGTTCTTCATATTGCTGATTATCACCAGGTTCTTCACGACAAGAGTGGTAGACAAGATGTTCCGCCCGATTATTGACATGGGACGCAAGATGGTATACGCCAGGACTGCGGGATTGGAATACATCATTTACGATAAGGAGGATGAGATTTCCGGACTTGTGAGGGCATACAACCTGATGGTACATGACCTTTCCGAGTCCAGCAAACAGGTGGCGCAGGTAGAGAGGGAGAGGGCCTGGAGCGAAATGGCGCGTCAGGTGGCGCATGAAATCAAGAACCCGCTTACGCCAATGAAGTTGCAGATACAGAGGCTGATACGTCTGAAGAGCAAGAACGATCCTAGCTGGGAGACAAAGTTCGACGACATATCCAGGCTGGTGCTCGACAGCATCGAGGTCTTGACAGATACGGCCAATGAATTCTCGACATTCGCAAAACTCTATACCGAGGAGATGGTTCCTATCGACCTGGACCGCATGGCGTCCGACCAGATTTCAATGTTCGACGACAAGGACAATATCACTTTCCAGTATTTCGGACTGAAGGACGCGCTGGTAATGGGGCCTAAGCCGCAGCTGATCCGCGTGTTCGTGAACCTGCTGACCAATGCCGTGCAGGCTATCGAGAACCAGCAGACGGAGGACATGGAGGCCGGGCGCGAGCCGAAGCATGGACAGATAATCCTTTCTGTCAGAAACAGTTCCAAGGAAGGGTTCTATGATATCGTGGTGGAGGACAACGGTCCCGGCATCAAGGATGAGAACCGCAACAGGCTGTTCACGCCGAATTTCACCACGAAGAGCAGCGGAACGGGACTGGGTCTTGCCATTTGCCGCAATATCCTGGAGCGCTGCGGCGGAGAGATTTCGTACAGCAGGTCGTTCTCCATCCAGGGGGCCTGCTTCACGATACGATTCCCGAAGAATATCGCGAAATCCTGACAGTCCGACCACTTTAGAACAATATTTGCTATATTGTACTCTCGCGCGAGGTCCGACACTTGGTTCAGAACAGGCGGAAGACAGAGTTAACTCCTCACGCACGGGAGCAGGAAAGAGGTTAGTGTGGAGCACAAACGCCTGTCAATCAGCAATATAGCTAATTTCAGAGTTAGAGTTTCGTCAACTCTTGAATTAATCAAACAGCTGATATTCAAGACGTTACGCTCCACGCAAGCTCACAATGAAGCCCTCCACTCGGGCAGCATTGACAGCAACTTAAAGCCCGATAGGTACCCGATAGGTACCCGATAGGTAACTTGGAGCCCGATAGGGCGTGGGCAAGTCCCTCCCCCGAGGGGAGGGATTTAGGGAGGGGGTAACGAATGTAAAAGCGCGTGGGCCGACAATGGTCTTGGTCAACAACAGACTGAAACAATGGTATCCCACACGCGAGACACAAGAATATAATTAGTAGTGAGATGAAAATATTGATTGTTGATGACGAAAGAGCTATCAGGAACTCATTGAGCGAGATCCTGTCAGATGAAGGATATAATGTGGAAGTGGCTGAAGATGGTCCTACGGCCATCGAAATGGCGGAGAAGGAACGCTATGACGTGATTTTCTGCGACATCAAGATGCCCAACATGGAAGGTACGGAAGTACTGGAAAAGCTCCGCAAGGACGGCATTGACTCCGCAATCATCATGATTTCCGGCCACGGCGACATTGAAACGGCCGTAGAATGCATAAAGAAAGGCGCTTTCGATTTCATCCAGAAGCCGCTGGACCTCAACCGGATACTGATCACCATCAAAAACGCGACGGAGCGCACGCAGATCATCACCGAAAACACCAATCTGAAGAAGAAAGTGTTCGGGCAGCAGATGATAGGCGAATCCGCACCGATAAAGCATCTGAAGGAGATGATAGAGAAAGTGGCGCCGACTGATGCCCGTGTATTGATTACAGGGCCTAATGGTTCCGGTAAGGAGCTGGTAGCCAGGAGTCTGCATCAGCAGAGCAACCGCAGCGCCATGCCTTACATCGAGGTCAACTGCGCGGCCATCCCGTCAGAACTCATCGAAAGTGAACTTTTCGGACATGAAAAGGGTGCATTCACATCTGCAATCAAACAGCATAAAGGAAAATTCGAACAGGCCGACGGCGGTACATTGTTCCTGGATGAAATAGGCGACATGAGCCTCGCAGCCCAGGCGAAAGTGCTGCGCGTATTGCAGGAAAAGAAACTTTCACGTGTCGGCAGCGACAAGGATATCATCGTGGATGTCAGGGTTCTGGCTGCCACGAACAAGGATTTGAAAGCGGAAATCGAGAAGGGCACATTCAGGGAGGACCTTTATCACAGATTGAGCGTAATCGTCCTCCACGTGCCGTCACTGGACGAAAGACGTGACGATATTCCGCTGCTGGTCAAGTACTTCAACGACCAGGTGAGCACAGAATCCGGTATGCCTAAAAAGGATTTTTCTCCGGAAGCCATCAAGATGCTCCAGGAGAAAAGCTGGACGGGAAACATCCGTGAACTGCGCAACGTAGTGGAACGACTGATGATTCTGGGAGGAAATCCTATATCGCCGCAGGACATCCGCGACTACGTGAATATCGGGTAAAACGCTCCTCAATTTTTGCCCTGCTACTCTTTTGAGGACGTGGATTCGGAACAAGCACGACGTTCTGTTCCAGTTAAAACGTTTTTGCGGTACAAAATGCATTCGTTAAGGCATTTTGTGCAACTTAAAACGTTTTTCCAGAACAAAATTGTGAAAACCCGGCAGGCATTGTCAGTAAGCGTTAAAAAATAAGTTGGAGAAGAATTTTCGAGCGATTTCCCGTAAATATAGGATTATTCTCATCAACGACAGCAAAATAATGTTACATTTGTGCCCAAACACGAAAGACACATGGGCAATAAGGTTCTGATTATGATGTTGTTGGCGCTTCTGGGATTCGCGTCATGCGGAAAAGAGGACGGCAGTGAACGGATTCCGGACAAGGAGCCGCCGGCCGGCATTGACTTTCCGGAGGATGACGGGGCGAAGCGGCTGCCGGCAGACGGGGCACTCGCGCTGCGCGAATTGTTGACGGCAGTGGACCCTGCAAAGACATTGACTCCGGGAGAAACGAAGATTACGGAGAAGCAGTTTGCCGAGATCAAGCAATTCATTGACAACAACTTGAAAGCGGACAGCAAGATTCAGACATACGACAATATTTTCAATTGGATCGTGAAGAATGTCAGATACGGCAGCGGAAATGAGACCATCTATCTCGACCCTTATGACGTATTCATCCATAAGGTCTGCGTCTGTCAGGGTTATGCTAACCTGTTCAAGATAATGTGCCAGAGCCAGGATATTCCGGCAATGTGCGTGAACGGTTGGCTTGTCGGGATCGGCGGCCATGCCTGGAATTACGCATACGTGGACAAAGAGTGGCACGTCAGCGACCCGACAAACGGCATTGACTACAAAATGGATGATACCGGGAAATATCGCGATGTGCTCCAGCCTGTCAGGGCGGATTTCAATCTCTTCGAGGACGGGAAGTTCGCGTATAATTTCGAGGAGGGCAGGCTCAATGTTGCAGAGGTGAAGGACTCCGGACTCGATTATGTGCTGGTGCCGTTCAGCATCAACGGCTTCAGAATCACGTCTTTCTGCCCTGTCAAAAAGGTCAACGGGTCATATTACAAGCTGTATCTGGGCAGCAATGTGGAGAGTGTCGGAGAGAACACGGTTCATCTGGGCAGCAACTTCAGTACCCTCCGCGAAATCAATGTCGATCCCGCCAACAAGTTCCTGACGGCATACAAGAATGTGTTATACAATACAGGTAACGATGCGCCGTACTTTATCCCGCCCGCGATAACCAGACTGGAACTCAAGCCGGTCAAGGTAATAGAAAAGAATTTCATCTGCCGCCTGGAAAACGTGGAGGAGATAGTTTTCGCGGAAGGGACAGAGAGAATCGAGGCCTATGCCGTGGAGAAGTGCTTGAATCTCAGGAAGGTGTATGTTCCGTCCACCGTGACGTACATGGACAAGGATGCAATATACGACTGCGGGGACAAAGTGGAAATCGTACGCTAGAGTTTTTCTTCTGCAGCAGCGTGGGCAGCCATGATCTCGGCATGCTCGCGGCGCGCCTTTTCTACGGCCGGTGAACGCTTCAGGATAAATCCGGAACTGAGGTACTTCGTACGGACATCCTCGTCATTCGCGAGTTTCTCCGGCGTGCCGGACTGGAGAATCGTGCCCTCATAAAGAAGATAGGCACGGTCAATTATCGCCATGGTCTCACCCACATTGTGGTCCGTGATAATCACGCCGATGTTCTTGTATTTCAGCTTCGCAATGATATACTGGATATCTTCCACGGCAATCGGGTCCACGCCTGCGAAAGGCTCATCCAGAAGAATGAATTTAGGGTCAATGGAAAGCGCCCTGGCGATTTCACAACGGCGGCGCTCACCTCCTGACAGCTGGATTCCCAGACTCTTTCGCACCTTGGAAAGGTTGAATTCGTCGATAAGCGACTCCAGACGGTCACGGCGTTCCTCCTTGGTCATGTCGGAAAGTTCCATGACTGACATGATATTGTCCTCGACAGACATCTTCCTGAACACGGAAGCCTCCTGCGGAAGATAGCCCACTCCCTTGAGAGACCTCTTGTACATAGGAAGATCCGTGATGTCCTCATCATCCAGGTAGATTCTTCCGCCGTTCGGAACCACCTGACCTGTAATCATATAGAAACTCGTAGTCTTACCTGCTCCATTAGGACCGAGGAATCCGACGATTTCGCCCTGCTCAACTTCCATGGACACGCCCTTGACGACAGTCCTTACACCATATTTCTTAACAAGATTTTCGCAACGGAGTTTCATTTTCCCTTCGTTTTATTATTTCACATCCAAATCCAGGTCTTTCACCAGATTCCTGATTTCTTCATTACCTGCCATCATGGCTTTCGCCTTATCCTCAGGCATATATATTTTCTTTTCGACTTTTTCTTCCGGAATGACCTCTACAGCCAATCTTACCCGCTTGGTACCCAATGACTTCTGAAGCTTGTCCTCCAGTTCGCGGAGCAATTCCTGCTCTACCCAAGTCTTCTGCGCCAGGTTCATGACATAGAATTCCAGCAGCTTATAACCATCCATTTCCTTGACATTCAGCTTGGTAGTGGCCAATGTCGAATAAAGGCGCGGACGGGACCTGTATTGTTCAGGCAATTTCTGCCAATGTCCGGTAATCTCTGCATTTTCAGGTATCCTGTCAGAAAGATTATTGTTCGCAACTTCCGATGAGGTCGCCTTGGATTCCTCCTTTATAGCATCCAGTGAAAGTGCTGCCGACTTGGATGTCCTTTTCCGACGTGCCGGAGCAGCCGTTTCAGCCGGAGTTTCCGGTGACGCCGGTGTCTCTGGTGTCTCCGGAGCGGCAGCCGTTTCTGCAACAGGCTGTACCACAGGCGTCTCCACGGCATTGACAGGCTGGGTCGGAACTGTATTCGGTCTAGCCGGTTCTGGCTGGGGCTGCGGTCTCGGCGCCGGCTGAGGTGCTGTCCTCGGCGCAGATTGAGGTGCGGCCTGAGAAACCGCATGCGGAGCCGCCTGAGGAGCCGCAACAGGAGCCGCCGGACGCAATGAAACAGGTCCTCCAGTAAGGAAGCAAAGTTTCATCAACGCGAACTCGATATGCAGACGCGGATTTATGCTCTCCTTGTAACCGGACTCGCACTGGGAGGTCACGGAAAGCGCATCGTACAAGAACTGGATCGGACAGCGGTCCGCCTGCTCCTTATATTTCAGTTTCAATGAATCCGGGAATTCCAGCAAAGCGTCCAAAGCACCATTCTTCGCCACCATCAGATTCCTGAAATGAGTGCTGAGCGAAGCCACGAAATACAGGGCATTGAACCCCTTGGACAACACATTGTCGAACTCCAGAAGCGCTGAACCATAATCATTTGCAAGCATTGCATCAGTGAGGTGGAAGCAATGCTCGTAGTCCAGGACATTGAGATTTCTGATGACGTCCTCGTATTTCACGTCTGTACCGCAGAACGCCACCGTCTGGTCGAAAATCGTGAGCGCGTCACGCATTGCCCCGTCAGCCTTGCGGGCGATGATGTGGAGCGACTCGTCATCAATATTGATATTCTCCTTGGTCGCGATGTCGCGCAGATTCCTCACTATGTCAGGAATGCTGATACGGTTGAAATCGTAGGTCTGGCACCTGGACAGGATCGTCGGCAGAATCTTGTGCTTCTCGGTGGTCGCCAGGATGAAAATCGCATGTGCAGGCGGTTCCTCCAGCGTTTTCAGGAAAGCATTGAACGCAGACTGCGTCAGCATGTGGACCTCGTCGATGATGTACACGCTGTATTTTCCCACCTGCGGCGGAATCTGCACCTGGTCCATCAGCGTCTTGATGTCCTCGACACCATTGTTGGACGCGGCATCGAGCTCATGGATGCAATACGAACGGCCTTCCTGGAAAGAAACGCAGGACTCGCATTGGCCGCAAGGCTCCATATCCGCCGTCGGCGAAGAACAGTTGATGGTCTTGGCGAAAATGCGGGCGGCACTCGTCTTGCCCACGCCCCGCGGACCGCAGAAGAGATAGGCATGCGCCAATTTCCCCCTGACAATGGAGTTCTTCAGTGTTTTGACAATGTTATCCTGCCCGATGAGATCCTCGAAAGAATCCGGGCGATATTTTCTCGCGGAGACTATGTATTGCGAATTTTCCGGCATAGCTTGAAAGCTGTTTATATTAGGACATTCTCTACAAAGATAAACATAAATTTTGTAACTTTGTTTCCTATCACGCAGCATGTGACGCCAATTAGGCCGGACAATGCGTGCGCAACTTAAACGAGACGTGTTATGATGAAGAAAATAGCAATATTCCTGACGGCATTGATGATGAGTGTCAATGCTTTTTCACAGGCCCAGATAACGACCAGAAAAGAAAAGCTCAGCGACTTCGCCACGAGGACAATGAAAGTCGTCCTGCCTGGCACCAATTTCATTGACCCGATATTGCAGGAGGCGCTGAACAACACCTGGAGCCTCTCCCCTTTCGAATTCTGTTCGGTAGACGAGTTCAACTCATTGAAAAACAATGAGGAATACTATTTCATGCTTCCGGTGAAGGTGAAATACAAAAAGGAGGAACAGCCGGGCATAATGATGCTCACCATCGTGAAAGGCAAGGCTAATGCCAAGACTGTCAATGACATGGTGGAGGTCGTGAGCATGCCTGTCTGCGCTGCCGATTTCCCTTCCGGACGTGAGGCCGCGATGCTTCCGGGACTGGTGGACATCATGCAGGGCTACATTGCCAAATCCTTGCAGGGCAACTTTTCCGGCATCGGTTCATACGTGACCCCTCTCAGCAAATCGGCGCGACGCAAGGCAGTCATAGCTGAAGAGGACATCGCACCGGCAGCGGATTCCGCATTCCGTGAAAAGATCGCACAGAAAGGCATTGAAATAGAAAGCGGAGACGTGGCGGACAGCCTGTTTCTGGCAGGCGACAGCAGGACATTGGTCAGCTACGTGATTACCCCGACGGAGCCGCACAAGGGCGCTGTATGCTGGAAGATTCTCATTGACGCGAGAACGCACGAACTGTTCTATTACAAGAGACATACTGTCACCGGCACGGAGAATGCCGGCTTTCTCAAGGGAGATCTTAAAAAGATCGCAAAAACCAGATAAACAGCATATTATGATTACAGGGAAAGCAGGGTGCGGAATCAGATATGCAGTGAAGAGAGGCGGATCTGCCGTAGCTTATTGCGCGTTGGGCATCAGTTGCGGAACAAGGTCCGAGGCAGGGTTCCATAGCGGCATTGCTCACTTTACGGAGCATACGCTTTTCAAGGGCACGGCAAACAAAAGTTCCTCAGTGATAAACGGTTACCTCGACAAGTTGGGCGGAGAACTGAATGCCTACACGACCAAAGAGGAAATCGTGCTCCATGCGACGGTACTGAAAGAAGATTTGCCGAAAGCAGAGTCATTGCTGCTGGAAATCGCGACTTCGGCCATGTTTCCGGACAATGAAGTCGACACCGAAAGGGGCGTCGTGATAGACGAAATCAAGTCTTACAAGGACAGCCCGGCAGACGACATCTACGACCGATTCGAGGAGAAGCTTTTCATGGGGCATCCGCTTTCAATGCCTATACTCGGGACGGTGAAATCGGTCAAGGCCATCACTGCGGAAGAGTTGCGCAAGTTCATGAAAGACAAGTTCGTACCGCAGTCAATGGCATTCACCATCGTCGCCGACATCGACGAGAAAAAGATGGAGGCTGACGCGCGAAAAATGTTCAGCAAGTTCTTCGGGGACAATGCTGACGCCGCCGGCGGACAGGCCAGGCTGAAGCCCGTGGTTCTGGACAATGTCTTCAGCGACGTGCTGAACAAGAGGAATCATGAGGCCAATGCGGTGATCGGAGGTTTCGCCCCGTCGCTTTACGAGGAGAGAGAAAGAATCGCTACCGTATTGATGAGCAACATATTGGGCGGACCGGCAATGAATTCGATATTGAACAGCGTGTTGCGTGAAAAACATGGCTGGGTGTACGGCGTGGAGACCTCATATACGCAGTATTCGGATACCGGGATTCTGGCCATATCGCTCGGATGCGAGAGGGAGAATCTGGAGAAATGCATGGCAGCCATAAACAGGGAACTGGCGAAGCTGCAGGAGTCGGAGCTGTCTGACAGAAAGCTCAATGCGGCCAAGAAACAGCTTCTGGGCCAGCTCGCCATCAGTTCGGACAACGGGGAGGCCCAATGTCTGGGCATGGGGAAAAGTCTCCTGGCTTACGGCATGGTTTCTTCTTCGGAGGAGACCAGAAGGCAGGTGGAGGCGGTCACAGCCGCCGAAATCCGCGACATGGCCTGCCGGATTTTCGCCCCGGGCCGCATCAGCTCGCTGATAATGTTGTAATATGTTTGGAGATGGAAAGTCCACTTGAGAAATATATTGAAATTCACAGTTCTTTCAGGAATGACGCGCTGGATTGGCTGGAGCGTCAGACCAATATCAGGACCAATTACCCTAGGATGCTGTCCGGACGCACCCAAGGCGCATTTCTATATATGCTGGCGAAGATGCTTTCACCACGTAATGTACTGGAAATCGGAACATTCACAGGTTATTCCGCCATCTGCATGGCACTCGGACTGCCGGAAAACGGACACATTGACACGCTTGAAATCAATGACGAGATGGAAGACCTGATAATGGAGGGATTCACACGCTCCGGCGTGGAGGACAAGATTTCGCTCCACATAGGGGACGCCAAGGAATTTCTCCGCGAGCAGGACGGGAAGACAGTCTACGACCTCGTATTCATTGACGCAAACAAGAGAGAATACGCTGACTACTACGAACTTGCGCTAGCATTGACGCGAAGCGGAGGATTTATTCTCGCCGACGACGTCCTTTGGGACGGGAAGGTGTTCGCGGAGCACGTGCCGGAGGACAAGCAGACCGCGGGAATCGTGAAATTCAATGAGTTGGCGGCAAACGACCCGAGGGTGGAAACCGTCATCATTCCGGTAAGACATGGTTTGGGCATCATTCGTAAAAAATAAGATATGGCAAGCGCGGTGATCATCTGCAACGGAGATTTCCCCAAGAAGGAATATCCTCTATATCTCATTCGCACAGCGGATTACGTCATCTGCTGCGATGGGGCGGCGACTGCATTTATGCGGAACAACGTGAAGATTTTCGGAGAGGAGAGGCTGCCGGATGCCATAATCGGGGATCTGGATTCGCTGCCGAAATCCATGCGCGGTAAATATGCCGGCATCATCGTCCAGGTAAAGGAGCAGGATTACAATGACCTGAACAAGGCTTTCCGCTACGCGCTGATGAATTACCATGATATAGATACGATTCATATCCTGGGAGCGGGAGGAAAAAGGGAGGACCATACCATCGGGAACATGGCTTATCTGATGGAATACGCCAAGGAACTCAACGGTCTGAAAGAGAAGGAGTTGCTGGCAGGCGTGGAGATTCCGCACGAACTGAACGTGGACATGATTTCAGATTGGACCACATCCTTCGCCATCTGTTCCAGCACTTCGTTTTTCGTGGGGAACGGCAGGGAGATTTCCATATTTTCGCCGGACAACACTCTCACCATCAAGTCGGAAGGTCTGAAATGGCAGACTTCGGGCGTGGTTTTTGACAACTGGTGGAAGGCAACATTGAACGTCGCGGACAAGGATGAGGTCAAGCTCGAATTGAGCCACCCCGCCCCGGTCCTGATAATAATGAATTAAAAACAGTTTATGCTGAAAAAGATTCGCACAATTGCAGCAGGAGCCGTGTTTATCCTCTGTACTCTTCTGTTTCTGGACTTTACGGGCCTGGCAGCCAAATGGTTCGGATGGCTGGCGAAAATCCAGTTCCTACCTGCTGTCCTGGCAGTGAATGCAGGCGTCGTCCTGGCATTGGTCCTCCTGACATTGGTCTTCGGAAGGCTTTACTGCTCAATCATTTGCCCGCTCGGAATCTTCCAGGATATCGCCGCGCGGTCATTCAAGGGCTGGAGAAAGAAGCACAAGAAATTCTACAACTGGTCTCCTGAGAAAAAATGGCTGAGATATGGCATATTGATAATTTTCATCGTGCTGCTGGTTGCAGGGTTCAGCGCGGTTACGGCACTCATTGCCCCATACAGCTCATTCGGCCGCATTGCCCAGAATCTTTTCGCGCCCGTATGGCTTTGGGGCAACAATCTTTGCGCATGGATTGCCGAGAAGGCCGGTGGGTTTGCATTCGAGCATAAAGAGGTGTGGATCAGGAGTTTGCCTACATTCATCATCGCTTCTGTCACTTTCGCGGTGCTGGTCTTTCTGGCCGCCCGCAACGGCAGGACGTATTGCAACACCATCTGCCCTGTGGGAACGGTCCTGAGCTTCTTCTCCAGGTTTGCGATTTTCCGTCCGTTCTTCGACACTTCCAAGTGCGGCAATTGCCACCTCTGCGAGAAGAATTGCAAGTCGGCGTGCATTGACGTGGACAACCACAAGATAGATTACAGCAGATGCGTGGATTGTTTCGACTGCATAGACACCTGCAAGCGCGGGGCTATACGATACATGCCTTTCTGGAAAGCGAAACATACTGAGGCACAGGAAGTTAAAAAGTCCGTTCCGGCAAAAGACAGCGGCAGGCGTGCTTTCATCGGCACATCAGCATTGGTCCTGGGATCATTGGCCCTGAAGGCACAGGACAAGAAGGTGGACGGCGGTCTGGCTACGGTCCTCGGCAAGAAGGCGCCTGAGCGTGAGACGCCGCTGGTTCCTTTCGGGGCATTGAGCGTCAAGGATTTCTACCAGCATTGCACCGCGTGCCAACTTTGTGTGTCACAGTGTCCTAACGGGGTTCTGCGTCCGTCGACGTCGCTGGAGCATCTGATGCAGCCGGAGATGTCTTATGAGCGCGGATGGTGCCGTGTGGAGTGCAACCGTTGCGCACAGGTCTGCCCTTCCGGACCGATCAGGAATTACAGCATCGAGGAGAAGACCACAATGCATATCGGTGTGGCGAAGGTGAACCTGGATTTGTGCGTGGTGAACAGAGATGGCGTTTCATGCGGAAACTGTTCAAGGCATTGTCCGTCAGGGGCTATCCTGATGGTCAGAAAGGATCCTTCGGATAAAGATTCATTGAGAATCCCGACGGTGGACGAGAGCAGGTGCATCGGTTGCGGCGCATGCGAATTCCTCTGTCCGTCAAGGCCTTTGAGCGCAATCCGGGTCAACGGGCTTAAAGTACATAGGAGAGACTAGCTATGAGCGGATTTATGGATAGGAGAGATTTTCTCAAGACAGCCGGCGCAGGGGCATTGGCTGTCGGAACGGCTTCATTGACAGGATGTTCGTTTTCGTCTGACAAGCGGACCGAGATTTCCGGGGATGCGTCAATGCAGATGCGCACGAGTCCGAAAAACGGGGAAAAGGTGTCGTTGCTGGGTTACGGGTGCATGAGGTGGCCGATGAAGAAGGGCGAGGACGGCAAGGACCATATCGACCAGGAGGCTGTCAATGAGATGGTGGATTATGCCTACCGGAACGGCGTCAATTATTATGATACGTCGCCGGCTTATCTGCAGGGCCAGTCGGAGGAGGCTGCCGGTATCGCATTGAGCCGCTATCCTCGTGAGTCATACTACATTGCGACCAAGTTGTCGAATTTCAATAATTTTTCACGCGAGGCCGGTCTGAAGATGTATCGTGATTCGCAGAAGGCATTGCGCACCGATTATTTCGATTATTATCTGCTTCATGCCATCGGGACTTCGGGCTTCGAGGGTTTCGAGGAGAGGTATATAAACAACGGCTTGCTTGATTTCCTTCTGGAGGAGCGTGAGGCGGGGCGTATCCGTAATCTCGGCTTTTCTTTCCATGGCAGGAAGGAGGTTTTCGACCAATTCATGGAGCTCCATGAGAAATATCATTGGGATTTCGTGCAGATCGAGATGAATTATGTCGATTGGGAGCATGCGAAGGTTCCGGAGAATGTCAATGCGGATTATCTGTATGAGGAGTTGGCGAAACGCAATATTCCTGCGACCATCATGGAGCCGCTTCTCGGAGGGCGCTTGGCGAAACTGCCTGATGCCATCGCGGAGAAAATGAAAGAGCGTGAGCCGCAGATGTCCATCGCGTCTTGGGCGTTCAGGTTCTGTGGTTCTTATCCGAATATTCTCACGGTGCTGAGCGGCATGTCGTCCATGGACCCGCTGATCGAGAATGTGGAGACGTTTTCGCATTTCAAGCCGTTGAATGACGAGGAGAAAGCGTTCCTGATGGAGATGGCGAACCTCATGGAGGACTACCCTACCGTGCCATGTACCGCCTGCAGCTATTGCATGCCTTGTCCTTACGGCATCGACATCCCGACGATTTTCAGGCATTACAATGACCATGTGAATTCCGGTGAAATCGCCCAGAGTTGCGAACAGGATCATTTCCAGAGGCTGAAGAGGCGTTATCTTGTCAGCTACGACAAGGCCGTGGAGACCGTCCGCCAGGCGGATCATTGTATAGGCTGCGGCCAATGCCGTCCCAAGTGTCCACAGAGCATAGATATTCCGAGGGCTCTCAGGCATATCGACAGATATGTGGAAAAACTGAAACGCGAAACATTGTAGTTTTACAGATAATTAGTATATTTGCAATCCTGTTTCCGCGTTTTGTACGCCGACAGGGTTGTTATTGGAGAGATGCTCGAGTGGCTTAAGAGGCACGCCTGGAAAGCGTGTATACCCCTAAAGGGTATCAGGAGTTCGAATCTCCTTCTCTCCGCAAACGTCATGAAGCTCGGCGCATCGCGCCGGGCTTTTTCATTTGAAGGCCGTCAGGAGCCCGCTCCTGTAAAGGACTTCAGATGAAAAAGTTCCACGGCCTCCGGCCGTGAGCTTCATGACGCGTGCAAGGGCCCCTCCGGCAAGGAGCAGAGAAAAGGCACGCGCAGCGTGGCTAATCTCATCACTTTCTCCTTTCCCGAACCTCGCGTCATAAACGGCTAAAATCTGATGCACCCCGCATTTTGTTCCGAGAAAACGTTTTAAGCGGTACCAGATGTACAATTTTATGCGTTTTGTTCTGAGAAAACGTTTTAGATGGTACAAAGTAGCAACGCAGGACGCATTGCCAGCGGCCGACACCTTTACACTTCGTTTCATTATTTTTCATTATCTTTACGAATCGTATCGAATTTTGGAAAATAATTAAAAATCATATCGTAATGACAACTGACTATAACAAGGAACTGACGCCGGAGATCAGGGAGAAGCTTGCCAAAATCAAGCATATTGCCCTGGATATGGACGGGACCATTTATATGGGAAGCCGTCTGTTTCCTTTCACGCCGGGATTCCTGGAGGACATGACGAAGGCCGGGGTGGGATATTCATTCCTGACAAACAATCCGACGAAATCCGTTGCAGATTATCTGCATAAGTTGGACGGATTGGGAATCAAGGCTGACGAGGGAAACATGTATACGACCTCTCTTGCTGCAATCGATTATATAAAAGAGACTTATCCGCAGGCGAAGAAGCTTTTCATGCTCGGGACCCCAAGCATGGTCAGCCAATTCGAGAAGGCCGGATTCGAAGCTTGCAGCGACGACCCGGAAGATGTGCCTGATGTATTGGTCGTAGCATTCGACACTACGCTCACCTATCCGAGACTCTGCCGCGCAGCATGGTGGGCCAGCCAGGGCATTCCGTACGTGGCGACGAATCCTGATCGCGTATGCCCTACCGACCAGAAAACCGTGCTGGTGGACTGCGGTTCCCTGCAGAAATGCATTGAACACGCTACCGGCAGGAAACCGGACATCGTTCTCGGCAAGCCGGATCCGACAATGCTGGACGGCATCATGCACAGGCATGGGCTCAAACCGGAAGAAATCATCATGACGGGAGACCGGATTTATACGGACACAGCCATGGCTCATAACGCGGGGGCGGTAGGTGTGCTGGTGCTGTCCGGCGAGACCACTTTGGAGACCGCGCTGAAGGTGGCAGAGGACGCAAGAAACAATCCGGCCCCGGAATTTTTTCCTCCGGATCTGATCGTGCGCGACATCAGGGAGCTGGGTGACCTGATTTTACGGAGCAAGGGAATATAAAAAATCGCTCTGAAAAATTATAATTTTGTCACATGGAAGATAAAAATCTTCCACGGAACATAAAAATCATAAAAATCTGCATGTGCAAAGTCCACAAATGCAGATTTTTTCGTTTTTTCCTCTGTATCTTGCCGATGAAACTCAAACAACCTACATGATGAAACTGAAAGATATCAATGAAGAGGAAAGGCCTAGGGAAAGGCTATTCACCAAAGGGGCGGAGGCCCTGAGCAATGCCGAGCTGCTGGCAATTCTGCTGCGGACGGGTTATGGAAAGAAGAATGTCCTGGAAATCTCGCATGAGCTCCTGCACAACGCGTGCGACCTGACCGGATTGTCATCGATGTCAATAGACAAGATGATGGAAGTGCCCGGCATAGGAAAAGACAAGGCAGTTACGATAACTGCCGCTTTCGAACTTGGGCGCAGGTTCGCTTCCGAAAGTTCCACGTCGCCGAGAACACCTATCACGACATCGAAACAAGTTTATGAACTGATGGCCCCGATACTGAAAGGGCTTGACCATGAAGAATGCTGGATATTGTACCTCAATAGGTCCAACATCGTGATTTTCAAGGAGAAACTGACATCCGGAGGACTCTCTTCCACATCCATTGACACGAATATGATAATGAGGAAAGCTCTGGAAAAGAGGGCGGACGGCCTGATTATGACACACAACCATCCTTCCGGCAACCCGCATCCCGGCCAAGCGGACATCAAAGAAACCGAACGTCTGAAGAAAGCCTCCAACACGTTCGGAATATCACTTCTGGATCACCTGATAATAGCCAACGGCTGCTTCTACAGCTTCGCCGACGAACAAATCACGATGATTTGATTAAGTAATCCTAAAAAAATAACTTGGCAAGCAATTATGACAAAGAAAGATATGACCCCGAAAAATAACATCACAAATCGCGGTCCTCAATCAATAGAACGCGTCATTTACACCTTCAGAGGTGTTCAAGTCATGCTTGACAGAGACTTGGCAAAAATGTATAACGTTGAAACAAAAGTACTTAATCAGGCAGTAAAACGCAATTCCGGTCGTTTTCCTGAAAGATTCATGTTTCAGTTATCCAAAGAAGAATTCGATAATTGGAAGTCACAAATTGTGACCTCCAATATGATGTCTCAATCTGAAATAGAGTCATTCAAGATGGCTGTAAGACGTGCTCCGTATGCTTTCACCGAACAAGGCGTCGCTCAATTAAGCGCGGTATTGAAAAGCGATACCGCTATTGAAGTAAGCATTCGCATCATGGACGCTTTTGTTGCAATGCGACGTTTCATATCCACCAACGCCGAAATGTTCCAGCGCATTGTCCTTATTGACAATTTCGTTGATGAACGAGTCCTGACACTACTGACCAAAAGAGCAGCGGGAGTCTCTGCCACAATCCACTCCCGCTATACACAGCAATTCAAATTAGATCTCGAAAAGCATAATGAACAATACGAACCGATAGAGTTCATACAAATCCCTCACAAATCCCACGACCGTTTCCTTTTTATAGACGATAACGTGTACCTTTTGGGCACCAGCATAAAGGATATGGGCACGAGTCTTTGCGCTATTACCAGATTGGAAACGACAGCGGATATCGTCATGCAATTATTCTAGGCTTACACCAGCTCGCAGATGAGGGTGGCGGAGGTGCAGGAGAGGACTTTGACGGTGGTGTAGTCGCCTACATTGAAAAACTTATGGCCGTCGGCCGGGTTGTTTTCAGTGGCGAGCAAGGCAGGGAACACACACATCTTGTTCGTAGTGGTGCGGCCGCAGAGCTCCTCGTCATTGCGACGGGACGTTCCTTCGATGAGGACCTTGAACGTCTTGCCGACATCACGCTTGTTGCTTTCCAGGCTCAGCTCGTTCTGAAGGGCGATTATCTCGTTGAGACGGCGGGTCTTCTCCTGAGGAGCAATGTCATCAGGATAATTGCGGGCAGCCAATGTTCCCGGACGCTCGGAATACTGGAACATGTAGGCGTAGTCGTACTTCACGCGGCGCATGATGTCCAGAGTGTCCTGATGGTCCCGCTCCGTCTCACCGCAGAAACCTGCTATGATGTCGGTAGTTATGGCACAATCAGGCATGGCCTGGCGAATCCTTGCGACACGGTCCAGATACCATTCCCTGGTATAGCGGCGACGCATCTTCTCCAGCATCACATTGCTGCCGGACTGGACAGGCAGATGGATATGACGGCAGACATTGTCATACTTGGCCATCATGTCTATCACCTTGTCGCTGATATCTTTAGGATGGGAAGTCGAATAACGGACACGAAGTTCCGGGCTGATTTCCGCAACCATTGAAAGAAGGTCCGCGAAATCCACCTGCTCCTGAAGGTCGTCAGGATTCTTCCAGAGGTATGAATCCACGTTCTGACCGAGCAGAGTAACCTCCTTGTAGCCCTTGGCGAACACGTCGCACGCCTCCCTCACGATAGTATGAGGGTCACGGCTGCGCTCCGCTCCACGGGTATAAGGAACTACGCAATACGAACATACATTGTTACATCCCCTCATGATGGAGATGAACGCGGAAACTCCGTTCTTGTCGATACGGACAGGCTCGATGTCGCCGTAAGTCTCCTCGCGGGAAAGCTCGACATTGATCTGAGGCTTGCCGGGAGCAATCCGGGAAAGAAGCAGAGGCAGAGACCTGTACGAGTCCGGACCGGCGACAAAATCCACGCGCCCGCTCTCCAAGAGCTTGTCCTTCAGGCGCTCGGCCATGCAGCCGACAATGCCGGAGACCACGCCCTCGTGCAGACGTTTCTGTCCATAAAACTGGTCAATGCGGCCCCATATACGCTGCTCGGCATTGTCCCTGATGGAACAGGTATTGGCCATTATCACGTCAGCCTCGTCCATATTTTCCGTGCGGTCATATCCAGCCTTTTTCAGGATGGAAAAAATAACCTCGGTGTCATTGACATTCATCTGGCACCCGTAAGTCTCTATATATACTTTCTTGTTTCCCATTTAGGACCTCCTTTAGATGTTACGGCTCTGATTTCCAAAACCGCATGCAAAGATATGACATTTATTAATTTTTCACTATTTTTGTAAAACCGACCTTATGCGGATGAGGCGATTTTTGAAGATTATGAAGAGAAAAATTTACATATTGTTCATCGCGATACTTGCCGTATGCCTGACCGGATGCAGCAAGGCGAAGGAAATAAGTATAACCTCGTGCGAACTGGTATCATTGTCACCGTCAGGCCTAAAGAGCATTGACGGAACCGTGGCCGTAGGCATACATAACCCGATGTTCGGGTTCAGGGTCACGAACACTTCAGGCGTCGTCTACTACAAAGGCGCTGAACTGGTGTATTTTACGGTGGATGATTTCGCAGTGGAACCACATTGCGACGAGAAATACAATTTGACGGGAAGGGCATCATTGGCTCCCGGAATATCATTGTTCACAGTTCTGGGATTGGCCCGGAACATCAAGGCGGAACAATACACTATCGATGTTTCCACCACGGTGAAAGCGAAAGGCCTGCACAAGACCATCACCAGGAAGGAAATTCCGCTGGAAGAGCTGATGAACGCCGCAAAATAAATGAAAATGAGACGTAAGATATTGATATTGTGTGCAATGCTGTTTTCAGTAATAGCTGCGGCACAGAACAGGACAGAGGAAAAAGTAATGGTGGATTCGCTTGTTTACAGGCAGGCGTCGGCGGTGGATTCCGCATTGGTAGGAAAATCCATCTTCAATCTCCTGACGGCCCACGACTACGGGTCCGGCGACGTGAAGATCCACCAGTCGCAGGCGATAACAGGCGCAATGAAGCAACACATTGCCAAGAACCCGGCACGTACATTGACCGGCTACAGGGTGCGCATTTTCTTCGACAACAGCAAGAATGCGAGGGGAATGTCGGAAAACATCATGAGGACATTCAGGATGAATTACCCGGGAGTTCCGGCATACAGGAATTACCAGAATCCTTTCTTCAGAGTGGTCGCGGGCGATTTCAGGACCAAATCTGAAGCCATGGAATTCCTCCAGAAGATAAAATCGTCTTATCCTTCCGCCCTGGTAGTCAAGGAAAATATCAAATTCCCTGCAGTGGACAAGGAGCACAATTATGTAGTAGATACGGTCATGGTTGCCAGGCCGGCCGCCAATCTGTAATCCATATCAATCATGCTGAAACAGGAACTAGGACTAAAACAGGTACAGAAGCTCTCCCCTCTTCAGATCCAGACCATCAAGCTCATCGAGCTGCCGGTTCAGGAACTGGAGCAGCGCATCCGTAAGGAGCTGGAAGAGAATCCGGTACTTGACGACGATGCGCCTGAGAGCAAGGATGAAGACGGAGATGAGCAGCCGCGTGAAGTGTCATTGTCGGAAATCAAGGATGACGATTCCATACCGGAATACAAGCTGCATGTAAACAATTACGGCAAGGACGAGAAACCGCAATACAACACTTTTTCCGTCAAGGAGAGTTTTACGCAAAGCCTTATGGACCAACTGGGTTTCAGGGAGTTGAGCGAACAGCAGCATAACGTGGCGGCGTTCATAATCGGAAGCCTGGATGATGACGGATACCTGCGCAGGGACATTGACAGTATCGTGGATGACCTGGCTTTCAGGATGAACATCACGACGACACGCGAGGAAGTGCTGGACATGCTGCATATCATTCAGCAGTTCGACCCGCCTGGAATAGGCGCCAGAGACTTGCGCGAATGCCTGCTCATCCAGCTCAAAGGGCTGAAGCAGACACCGGAGGTCATCAATGCGGAGAGAATCCTGACAGATTATTTCCAGGAGTTTTCGAACAAGCATTTCCAGAAGATAATGAGCAAGCTGGGCCTGTCGCAGGACGAGCTGAAGGCGGCGATGAACAAGATCGTCAAGCTAAACCCGTCACCGGGCGGCCAGATAGACGATTCTTATAATGACCAGGCACAGCAGGTCGTTCCGGACTTCATCCTCACATTGGAGGACGGCGAACTGAAACTCTCAATGCCGAGATTCTCGATTCCGGAGATAAGAATCAACAAGAAATACGCTGAGCTGCTGATGGATGCAGCCAATTCTTCCGAAAGGCAGAAAAAAGAGGCGGCCACCTTCGTGAAGCAGAAGATGGATTCAGCCAAGTGGTTCGTGGAGGCGTTGAAACAGAGACACAACACATTGCTCAGCACCATGCAGGCCATCGTGGATTACCAGCACGATTATTTCATGGACGGGGACGAGTCCAATCTCAAACCGATGGTATTGAAAGACATCGCAGCCAAGACCGGCTTCGACATTTCGACCATCTCCCGAGTCGTGAACAGCAAATATATCGAGACTCATTTCGGCATCTTCCCGCTGAAGTATTTCTTCTCCGAAGGTCTTGAAAATCAGCAGGGTGAAGAGGTTTCCACAAGGGAGTTGAAGAAGGTGCTCCAGGAATGTGTGGACAAGGAGGACAAGCACAAGCCGCTTACCGATGACGAGCTGGTGACCATAATGAACGGCAAGGGCTACAAGGTGGCCCGAAGGACCATCGCCAAGTACCGCGACCAGCTTGGAATCCCGAAAGCAAGGCTCAGAAAAGAGCTTTGATGCCACAATTTGAACGACAATTCAGCAAGCCAGACAACTTGCGAAACAAAATAACACAATGAAAACCAAATATATTCTGGCACTTGACCAGGGCACAAGCTCATCACGCGCCATCGTTTTCGACCACGACGGCCGGATTTGCGCTACGGCGCAGAAAGAATTCCCGCAGCATTTCCCGAAACCGGGATGGGTGGAACATGACCCGAAAGATATCTGGTCATCAGAAGCTTCCGTGGTGGCCGAGGCCATTACAGCATTGGGAATCAACGGATTGGACATTGCCGGTATCGGCATCACGAACCAGCGCGAGACGACGATTGTCTGGGATGCGGAGACCGGCGAGCCGGTTTACAATGCTATCGTATGGCAGGACCGCAGGACGTCAGAGTATTGCGACAGTCTCAAGGAACAGAACCTGACGCAGTTCATACGCGAGAAGACCGGGCTCATCCTGGATGCCTATTTCAGCGCGACCAAAATCCGCTGGATTCTGGAGAACGTGCCGGGCGCACGTGCCAAGGCCGAGGCGGGAAAACTGCGCTTCGGAACGGTAGACACCTGGCTCATCTGGAACCTCACCAGAGGAGACATCCATGTCACCGACGTCAGCAATGCTTCCAGGACAATGCTTTTCAACATCCATACATTGAAATGGGACGAAGAATTGCTTGAACTCTTCGGCATCCCTGCGTCAATGATGCCGGAAGTGCATTCATCTTCAGAGATTTACGGCCACACCAGGACGACATTGTTCGCACATAAGGTACCGATTGCCGGTATCGCAGGAGACCAGCAGGCAGCTCTCTTCGGGCAGATGTGCATAACTCCCGGTTCTGTAAAGAACACATACGGCACCGGCTGCTTCCTGCTCATGAACAGCGGCGAGAAACCCATCATGTCATCGAACAACCTGCTCACGACCATAGCATGGAAAATCGGCGACAAGGTAAACTATGCGCTTGAGGGCAGCATTTTCGTTGGAGGTTCGGTAGTCCAATGGCTCAGGGACGGACTCGGCATCATCAAGTCTTCATCCGAGATAGAAGGCCTGGCAATGACGGTTCCGGACAACGGAGGAGTCTACTTCGTCCCGGCATTGACCGGAATGGGCGCGCCCTATTGGGATCAATACGCGACGGGCACCATCTGCGGCATCACCAGGGGCACGAAGGCTGCGCACATCGCGAGAGCCGCACTCGAAGGAATCGCGTTCGAGACAATGGATATCGTCAATGCGATGGAGCAGGATTCCGGCATAAAGCTTTCCGAACTTAAAGTCGACGGCGGAGCATCCAGGAACAATCTGATGATGCAATTCCAGGCAGATATCCTGGGCACCACAGTAATCAGGCCAAGGGTCACGGAGACCACGGCTATGGGCGCATGCTATCTCGCAGGACTTGCCACAGGGTATTGGGAATCATTGGACGACATCAAACGCCAATGGAACGCCGACAAGGTGTTCGAACCGCTGGCACCGGCTACCAAGGTATTGAAACTGAAGGAAGGCTGGGCCGACGCCATCAAGAGAACGCTTTCAAGAAAGGAATAATGACCAAAATAACGTCGTAACATGGAACTGACATTGTTTGACAAATGTGTATTCGAGTTCATTGGAACCCTCATACTGGTATTGCTCGGAGACGGAGTTTGCGCAGCCTGCACGTTGGAGAAATCGAAGGCCAAGGGAGCAGGCTGGGTAGTAATAACATTGGCCTGGGGCTTCGCGGTGATGTGCGGTGTGTTCGTGGCCGGCCCTTATTCCGGCGCACACCTGAATCCTGCTGTGACTCTGGGACTTGCGGTAGCCGGCAGCTTCGCATGGAATGCGGTATTGCCATATATGGCGGCGCAGATGCTAGGCGGTTTCGCGGGCGCGCTGCTGGTCTACCTGTTCTATTATGACCATTTCAATGCTTCTTCACAGAATCCTGACGGCATGCTGGGAGTATTCTGCACAATGCCGGCGATAGAGCATAAAAGCATCAATTTCATCAGCGAGCTTATCGCCACTTTTGTCCTGGTATTCTGCATTTTAGCGCTCGGAACGTCCGGAAACATCGCGGCTTTCGACGGAAGTCCGGTGACGACGGGAGGCATCGGAGCGTTCCCGGTAACGGCACTTATCATGGCACTGGGCATGTCGCTGGGCGGAACTACGGGTTATGCAATGAATCCGGCAAGGGACCTGCCTCCACGTATCGCACACGCCATCCTTCCTCTGAAGGGGAAACGTGACAGCGGATGGGGCTACAGCTGGGTTCCGGTATTCGGCCCGCTTGTCGGCGCGATTTTGGCAGCAGGGATTTATCTGATAGTTTATTAATGAAATGACCATTATCTCCATTTTTTTCTCGATTCTTCTGGCGCTGCTCATAATCGGCACCATCGTCGTCATCATCTTCGACAACGGAGACTCATCGAAAAAAATCGCCTGGCTTCTGATTATCACGATATTGCCGATAGTGGGGCTTCTGCTCTACTTCATGGTCGGCATCAATTTCCGCCACTCTTGGTTTTTCAAGAGGAAGCATCAGAAATTCATCAAGGTATTCGGAGAGAAGGCCAATGACAAGGTGCTCAAACTGCTTTTCGGGCACGAGAAGGACAATCTCATACGTCGTGATTACAAGACGCTTACCAAACTTCTGGCTTGCGACGGTTCCACATGCGTGACCGATGGTAACGGTCTGGAAATCATCACGTCGGGGCATCGCAAGTTCGAGTTGCTGATGGAGGATCTGCGCAATGCCAAGGAGTCCATCCACATGGAATATTTCTATTTCCGTCAGGACCAGGGCAGCAAGCAGATCAAGGAAATGCTGATGCAGAAGGCTCGTGAAGGGGTGAAGGTCAGGTTCATACACGAGAATATCGCCAATATCGTCATCCGTCCGAAGTATTACAATGAGATGAAAAAGGCGGGTGTCGAGGTGGAGAAGTTCACCAAGCCGAGGTGGCCGCTCGTGAATCTCGTAACGCAGCTGAATTACCGCGACCATCGTAAGATCGTGGTAATCGACGGGCGTATCGGCTATACCGGAGGCATGAATATCAGCGATGACTATTTCGTGAGATGGCGCGACACGCACATGAGAATCACGGGCAATGCCGTGGCAGGATTGCAGTACAGTTTTCTCAATTCCTGGATTACGGCAGATGGTGAGGTGGACAATGATTTCACGAAGTATTTCCCGATGTGCAAGGAGGATGAGCCGACCGTTCCGGTAACGGGATCCGCCACGAAAAACATTGAAAATGAGAGCATTGATATAGACAACGATACCGAAGGCAATGGTATTGCCGAGGCTTTGGCGAAGGCTCCGATCCAGAGTTTGGACATGAATTTCAAGCTGAAGGGGAAGGACAAGCTCATCCAGATCGTACCTGACGAGCCGGAATCGCGTTGGCCGAACATCCACATGGGTGCGGTCTGGGCTGTACAGCATGCGAAGAAGTACATTTATATCCAGACGCCGTATTTCGTCCCGCCGGAGCCGATGCTGCAAGCGCTTCAATCTGCGGCACTTAGCGGTGTGGATGTCCGGGTTATGGTGCCGAAAAAGGCGGACCTTTTCTTCATGGGTCCTGCCAACAGGTCGTATTTCACGGAGTGTCTGGAGGCCGGTATCAAGATTTATGAGCGTTCCGGAAGGTTCATCCATTCAAAGACGTTCGTAAGTGACGATTATCTTTCCGAAATCGGTTCCGCAAATATGGATTTCCGCAGCTTCAACCTGGATTATGAGCTGAATGCCTATGTCTACGATGTTACGGCGGCGAAGGTCAACAAGGCCATTTTCCTCAAGGACATGGAGGCATCACACGAGGTGACCCTGGAGGACTGGATGGCCCGGCCATGGTACCAGCAGTTCGGCCAGAAGGTCATCAGGCTGTTCGCGGCGCTGCTGTAGTTTTCGGTCATGACGTGCGTAAAAACGGCTGATTTACTCACGTCAGCACAGTTTTCGTGCACGACGTGCGCAAAAAACGTTTTATCGCTCACGTCAGCATGATATTTTACCTCTGCATCACTGCCGCGGCCTCGCGAGATATAAGGCTTGCATGAGGCAAGAGACTATTTCACCGGGCGCCTTTCCGACGGTTACAGTCGCGGCAGAGCATCTGGCAATTCTCGGCAGTGGTTCGGCCGCCGTCACGCCATGGGGTAATGTGGTCAGCCTCCATCTCACTGATATCCAGCACGTCATCCTTACGTAGACATTCGGGATTAGCACAATGCCCTCCCTGACGTTCATAGACTTCGCGCTTGGTGTTATCATCGAATGCCCTGAGATCCAGATGATGCTCGTCGCCATCCAGGACATAGGAATAAATGCCTGACTTTTTCTTGATGTCACTATCCATCATCAGCTTCTTGACTCTGTTTTCAAGAGCTTCTGTATCAATGATTTCTTTACCGTATTTATTATACAGCTCACCCCAAGGGACGCCCTTCATTTCCTTTCGATATGTCTTGAATGTAGCATCTACCCACTGGATGACGTTAGTAAAATAAAGCCACAACTCATTTGCATTCGGGTCATGCTGGTGCTTGCCCATATACGTTTCAATGTTTCCATGAGAAATCCAACGGATGGTCGTTTCAAGGAAATCTTGACGGATGGGAGACCCATTGAGATATCGGCTTCCGATGCCGTATGCCGCACAACCGCTCTTACTGAAATAACGTTTGGCATCTGCCAGCCACGGACCACAATAAACGGCATTGCGAAGCTCCTGATCCATCAATTTAGCACCGGCAATATTGATTGTCTTGAACCATTGCAATTTTTCGCTATCAGCACCTGTGCAGATGTAAATCATTAGTTCATAGTCCAATATACGATCCTGTTCATCATTGGTAAGATTGCAGAAGGACTTGAATGCAAAACTGAAATCATTGTTCACATATTGGCAAAGAGAAATCGTACGTTGTTGTCCGTCAATAACTTCGAATGTTCCGTCTTCTCTGGTGGCCCAATACATGACGTTGAGCGGAAACCCTTTCATGACAGTATCAATGACTGCGGCTCTCTGCTTGTCATCATAGACGAATTCCCTCTGATAAGGAGGTCGGATATCCAATTTGCCGGAATACCCTTTTACTCCGCCTTCTTCATGGTCAATGTAACCGGCGGTGAGTTCCCTGACGGTTATTTTTTTCAATGTTATATTCATGGTGAGATTAGTGTTTTTTACGTATTAGAATTCGTGAGTATACCCTTTTTCCGTGTACGACGCCACAACCTCCTCTATCTTCAGGAAGAGGAGTGTATCCCAATTCATTGAGGATCTCTTTTGGGGCGCTTGCCCTTGTATTACCAGAAGCCTGCCATATAATTTCGAATTGGTCAGGATTATATTTATCAAGAAATGTTACCGGAACCCCCATAATACCATCATAATCACAAGGAATATCGGCTGTAACATTCACATTGATTGCGTCGTAATTATCATACTTTGGATATTCTTCTTCGGAATACTTTTTGTACAGAATTAATTCCTCATGTCGCTTTTGAATATCAAGATTAGTATACCAGGTAACCCCTGAAACACGAATCATTCCTTCTCTATGATCACCAGCAGTCGCAACATCTAAATATTTAGAGTAAAAATGTCCAGCATTACCTTTAAATCCAAAGCCTAACCACAATCTGTTTTCTTTTAGAAGTGGAAATATCTCTTTGCAAATTATGGAATTTTGATTTCCAATGATTATGAACTTCTTGTCATACTTAATGAGCTGAGCTACATACTCCCGGAACAAGCTGAACGGAGGATTGGTGACCACAATATCCGCCTGCTTGAGCAATTCTATACACTCCTGACTACGAAAATCGCCATCTTCTTCAAGATTATGAATTCCTATTTCCTCCGGACTAGGAATCCTGTCTCCATCTTTGTCCCCATTATACTCAAGATAAATCGCCGATTCACAGTCATTCATGCTCAAAATATTCATATCCTGACTCTTATAGCATGTTGTAATCAGTTTCTTCAGTCCAAGATATTCGAAATTGTACGAAAAATAATGAAAGAAATTGCTTACACGTGGATCGTCGCAGTTGCACAAGACAGTCTTGCCTTTAAAATGCGACTTGTAATGACGTAATTCATTTTCAATGTCCGACAGCTGTGTGTAGAACTCGTCCTTTTTCGCCTTGTTGGCAGCATGGAGATTCTCGTTATTTGCCATATTGACTGATAGTTACAGCATTACTATCAGTCACTCCAGCGCAACAAGAAGGGCGTGAGCTTCTTATTGCGTTTACCAAGGTAGCCCAGGAAGGAAACCTTAAACCTACATAAGATACTCACACCCGAAATCGGATGCGAGCATTGCCATTATCGTAGGTTTAAGGAATCTCCTTCCACATATGAGATTCCCTTACTAATTATTTCTTCGTTTATTTCCTAAAAAAGTTTCCTGGGCTTTTCGGTAAACGCGAAATAATAGCAAATGCTTCGTTATAAAAATTATGTCTTGCTACGCGGAATCTTCCGCATACACAAATATAAGTCTTTTTTGCGAATGTCCAACTTAACAGTAGCGGTTAACGGAAAACGGAACAAGTTGGCAGGCGCAATTTTGCACAATCATTTATCTTTCAGTCACTTACAGCATTAAACCCCTGCCAAGTCTCATGAAAAAACATGGGACTTGGCAGGGGGCGATTGCGCATAAAGTAGAGCTATACTATTGTGACACAGCAGGTTATACAATTACCTGCAAGCATCCATGCCTGCCAAGTAGTTCAGAAAAAACGGAGAGGCGGAAGCGGAGGATGCACTTATACTGAGAGATGGAAGCGGGCGTGCACTCACGCGTGGAGGCATAGGCATAAAAACGGCGGAGGCAGGGGTCTGAATAACATTCACGCGTGGAGGCGGAAGAGGCGGCGGTAGATAGCCAGGAGGTAGCGGCGGAGAGGGATGCGGTGCCAGATGCGGGCCTTCAGGAGGTTCAGGCGGGTGTAGGGATTTATAGGGGTTCGGCCTTTCTTGAGGATGGTCACTACGCGGCAGAAGATGTCGGAAGTGGGACAATGTTCGCGGCAGATGGCGCCATCACCCTGCATAACAGCCTGGTTACCATCCAATTGGATAATGCGATGGAGAATGTATCGGCCGGCGACACGGAAAAGGACAATGTCTCCTACAGCCAGAGGGCGGGCATCGGCCAGGGGTTCCAGTTCCACGGAATCCCGGTCTCCACGTATGAAGGGGAGCATGCTCACGCCCTTGACGGGGATGGTTACATTCTTGCCTTCGCGGAGGACACGGAGGACTTCCGCGAAAAATATGTCATTGCTGATAACTACTTTCTCCATAACTGTCTGCCGGTCTATCTCCCGGACTATAATACAAAGTTAGTAATCCTTAAAAAATAACTTGGTAATCTTTGCTCGTTTTTTCGGTCTATATTCCTTTTCTCATCAGTCGTGTACGTCCAGTACACTCCTTCTTCGAAAAGAAATCTATCCTCGAAAACACTTCACAAATCTTTACCAACTTATTTTTTCATGCTTACTTAAAAAATCAGTACCTTTGTTTTTCTGCGAGGCAGGAGACACCTGCACGGCGGACAAATGACCATTCTGAAACTAAGAACATGAAAATCAAGGACGGCTTCGTATTGCGCGAAATCTGCGGAGAAAAAATCATCTCCGGAGAAGGACTGAACCAGGTAAATTTCAGTAAATTCATAAGGCTCAATGACTCTGCGGCATTTCTGCTGAAGAGGGTTGAACATGAAGAATTTACGGCAGAGACATTGGCAAAGTTGCTCTGTGAGGAATATGAAATTTCAGAGGAAATCGCGGCCAAAGACGCCGAGGCTCTCTGCAAAAGTCTGGTAGAAGCAGGAATAGTCGAAGAATAATGAGCGAGGTAAAGCATTTCTGTACAGGCGGATTGCACTTCAGCGTCGAACTGGATGCACCCTGGCATTTCATGGAATATACAGCACCGGTAGCGGAGCGCATACAGAAAGCGGCTGCCGGAGAAGTGCCGGACCTGCTGCCAACCAGAGCGGGAGATGAAATTCCGGCACGGACACTCGTGAAAAGCAGAAGCGAATTGCCGGAAAATTTCAATGCACATACATTGGATTTCTCTCAATATGAGCCATTTGCGACAGCGCCGTCCAATGAAGAAATGCTGAGGTTCAAGGTAGCTGGAAACACACCTGAATGGGCTGCGGACATCAGCGACGCGGAACTCATAATGGACGTGTCGAACATTGATCCCGGATATAAAATCTATAGACGCGGGGGCGACACCATATTCGAATTTCTGAAGACAAACAGTGTCAGGAGCGGATTTCTGAAAGTTCCGGAGAACTGCCGCGTCTGCGAATTCACGGCAGAGGCAGGAACCAGGCCATACGCTGCAATGTCATTGATTGACTTCGCATTACGCATCGCATGCACCTATATCTCATCACGTTACGGCTCATTGATGATACACTCCTCTGTCGTCAGCATTGACGGTAAAGCGAACCTTTTCCTGGGCGCGAGCGGAACGGGAAAAAGCACGCACAGCCGACTTTGGCTGGACAATATTCCGGGGGCGGAGCTGGTCAATGACGACAACCCGATTCTCCGCGTCGAAAACGGGCAGGTGTTCGTCTACGGCACGCCTTGGAGCGGCAAGACGCCTTGCTACCGCAATGTGAAAGTACCTGTCGGGGCTATCGTAAAACTCAGTCAGGCACCGCAGAACAGCATCAGACGGCTGAAAGGGCTGGACGCTTACGCAAACATCGTCGGTTCCGTGTCGAGCATCCGCTGGTCACGCAAAATCATGGACGAAATCACATCCCTGATGTCGCAGATAGCCATGACCACGCCTTGTTTCGCGCTGGATTGCCGTCCCGACAGCGAAGCAGCCTTCATCTGCCGGGAGGGTATCATAAACGGCACACGCGAATCATAGAACTACTCTCTCACTTCAGCCGCACGCGACTTTCCGAAGAAACGGTCGATAACCAGAGCGATGGCAGCATCTCCGCTGACATTGCAGGCAGGACCATAGCCGTCGAGAGCCAGGTAGATGGTCATCATGAGAGCGCATTGGTCAGGCGTGAAACCCAGCACCGACTCCAGCAGCCCGATAGAAGCCATGAGAACACCGCCCATCACGCCCGGAGCGGCAACGGCTGCCACGGCCTGGAGAAGAGCGAAGTTCAGGAAAAGTCCGAAAGAAAGCGGAATGCCGCACATGTAAGCTATTGCTACTGAGGTAACTGTAAGCTTTATCGTAGAGCCGCACATGTGCACTGTAGAGCAGAGCGGCACCACGAAATCAGCAATATCCTTGCGAGTCCCGTTCTTTATGGCGCACTCCAGCGTAACCGGAATCACCGCCGAGCTGGAACAAATGGAAAAGCCCGTAAGATAAGCCGGAAGGATGTTCCACAAACACTTGAACGGATTTTTTCCGGAAAGGGCACCGGCAATCAGATATTGAAGCACCAGATAGCAGATGGACAGCGCCACGCCTGTACCGATGATTTTCACACCCGAACCGAGCACCACGGAAAGTTTTCCGGCAGCGCTCATTTCGCACATCATCGTGAAAATATAGAACGGCAGAAGCGGGATGATTACCTTTTCAATGGTGAGTTTCACAATCTCCCCGAACTCATCGAAGCCCTTTTTCAATCCGGTCGCACCGGTCACGATAATGCCGACACCCACCATGAAAGACAGGAGCAGCGCGGTAAGAATGTCGCAGATCGGAGGAATCTTCAGTTCAATGAAAGGAGCGAAAGTCTTCCCTTCGGCAGCGGACGTCGCAATCTCTCCGACTTCCAGATAATGAGGGAACAATGTCGTGGCGAAGCCGTATGAAAACAATCCGGCGCCGACCGTAGAGACGTATGAAATAATCATCACGGCGATCAGCATTTTCCCGGCGCCGCGTCCCAGATTCGCCACGGACGGCGTCACCAGGCCCAGAACCAGAAGCGGCACGATAAATTTCAGGATTTGTGCGAAAAAGACATTGAAAGTCTTCAGGATGCGCACCAGCACATCAGGCGCGACAATGCCCAGAAGTGAGCCCAAAAGTATGGCAATCACCACCTTGGGGAAAAGTCCCAATTTAATTTTCTTCATCACTATTTCATTTTGCAGATTACGGAACTGACACCCTTGATGGTAATCACAAGTCCCTGTCCGGAAGATTTCATGGAAATATTCTCCGGAGCACCCCAAACCACAGATTCCATACCGTCATATCCGGTAATGGTGCATTTAGCTTTTTCCGCGCGGGGATTTATTACCACAAGATATTTCTCCCCATTGGCAGAACGCTCATACACAGCAGGATACGGCTGGTCGGGGTTACTTGCATATTTCCAGTCACCTGTATTGCCAAGAGCAGGTATCGACGCTCTGAGAGCCAGAAGCCCTTTGGTCCAGGAATACATTGAACCGGCATCATTGATTTCATTTTCGACGGTCGGACGGGTCGGGCTCGGGTCGATCGGGAGGTAAAGTTTTTCCGGCGTGCAGGTGGAAAATCCTGCGGTCGGGCCTGCGCCCCATTGCATCGGGGTACGCTCCGCAGACCTGTCGCGGCTGCCCTCGACAGCCGGTACGCCATCCATCGACCTCATGCCGATTTCCTCGCCATAATACACAATCGGCACCCACGGCATTGTCAGGAAAAACGTCATCATGGTTTTAAGCTCCTCCGGGTCAGAACGTTGGTTACGATTCATACGCCACGTGTCATGACTTGATGTAGGCATGCACGGGAAGCCCTGGCCGAGAGTCTTGTGATACATCTCGGTGAAAGGAATCACGAAAGAGGAAATCTTGCCCTTCCCTGCCTTGTCGAACCAGCAGTCACAAGGCGGATAAATCCCGGTTGAAGGATCGGCATTGCGGCGAGTGTTATAGACCAGGTCACGGTACATCGTCTTGCCGCAGCCATTGTGACGGATGATGTCGATGTCGAAGCCGCACGAAATGGATTCGACCGGGCTGGACCATTCGGAAAGGAATATTCTGTCAGGATAATTCGCTGAGGTCCAGGCAAATATCTCATCCCAAAGCTTTCTTACACCATGGAATTCCTCGTCATCGCCTTTCACCAGCGACCATGCCAGGTCACAGCGGAAACCGTCAACCCCCTTGTCGAACCAGAAGGCAATGATGTTCTTCAGTTCCTGACGCACAGCCTTCGGGCCCGGCGCATCGTAGGACTGCTCCCAAGGACGCGACGGATCTGGAGAAAGATAGCCGTAGTTCAATGCAGGCTGAACATCATAGTAATTCTTCATGTAACGGGCACCGCGGGGATAATTGCAGTCCACCCATTTCTTCTTTTCAGAGTCACGCGGTTTGCCGTCCTTGCTGTCCATCCATATATAATAGTCGCTGTAATGGCCGTTCCTGTCGCCATTTGCTGATTCCACGAACCACGGATGCTTGTCGGAAGTGTGTCCGGCAACCAGGTCCAGGCAGATGCGCAGTCCCTTCGCATGGGCATCCTTGACCAGATTTTCCAAATCAGTATTGGTCCCGAAACGCGGGTCGACCTTATAGTAGTCCGTAATGTCATAGCCGCCGTCCTCGAACATGCTGCAGAACACCGGACTAATCCATATTGTATTGAAACCCAGGGTTTTCACATAGTCCAGCTTCGAACGGATGCCTTCCAGGTCGCCATAACCGTCGCCGTCGCTGTCCTTGAACGAAGACGGATAAATGTGATAAATGGCAGCATTGTCAAGCCACTTCGGATAGGTCTGAACCTTATCGGAGCAATCAAGTCCAAGGCCTTTCCAATCATTGCAGGTGCCGCCTTTCACGCCCCATCCGATGAGCTGCTCCACAAGTTTTTCATCGCCGACAGGGATGCCGTAGCACTCCACTGTCAAGCCCTTCGCATGACAATAATCCACGAATTCCTTGGTCAGGTCTGTCGATTTCGGCCTGATTACCAAGTTCTTGACCCTGAGGCTGCAAGTGTCCACATCCTCTTTCGTATAACGTCCGCCAGCCTTCATGAACTGCAACGGTGCATCAGTAAGCTTCGAGGCGGTCAAGATGGAATTCCAGTTGAACGAAGTAAGCACATATTTCCCGTCGAAGCCGAAATCGTGAAGCATCTGGATTGTCTTGCGGATGCCTTCTTCATTCACCCTTTTCAGCTCGACATAAGGCGTCAAGCCTCCCTCGCGGCAAGCCTCCAGATATGTCGCAAACGTAGGGATTTTCAATGTCTTGGCATATTTCTCGTCCCAGCCGTAGCCACCATCAATCCAGAATTTCTGCAATTCATTGAAAGTGTATTGCGACACCATGCCGGTGCCGTCAGTGGTGCGGTCCAGTTTTCTGTCGTGCATGCAGACGATAATCCCGTCCTTCGTCATCTGCACGTCGGTTTCCATGCCGCCGTAGACCGGAATTTCCGCAGCCTTGCTGAAGGACAATGATGTATTTTCAGGGTATCTGGCAGCAATTCCCCTGTGAGCCTGCAGTACGAATTCGCGGGAAACCGGCTTTACAGGTTTCAATTCCGCAGCCCATCCTCCGCCAGGCGCCATCTTCACCTCAACCTTGCGGGAAGCCGGAACAGAGCACGTAACCTTCTTGTAATCAGTAGCTATACGATGGGCATTGACCCCGTCCTGATATATTGTCATGGTATAGTCCCCTGCCGGAAGGAAGCTGAGGTCGAGCTCCAATGCGCGGCTGTCCCAATTGGTCATTGCCCCGACATACCAGCGGTCGTCCTTCCTGCGGGCCATGGCGACATATTCGGCGACTTTGCCGTCGAGCGCGACGGTTTCATCCCACACAGTCGGTATTGCCGAGATGAAATCGGTACATTCCTGCTCCGCACGGTAATTGTTCGGAGAATCGCACATCATGTTCAGCGGCGACTCGAAAATCACGTACTCGGCGAGCTGGTGGCAACGTGTTCCCTGGCTCATCGGTTCGGTGCGGATCGGGCGGTAATTCTTCTTGACGGCATTCCGCATGGCGCCCTGCGTATAATCCATCGGGCCTGCCACCATCCTGATGAACGGAATGGTCACGTCATAGGTCACGTGGTCCACATCCGTAGCGCTCCATTTCATCTGTTCCAGACCGAAAACGCCCTCGAAATTCACCACGTTGGGATATGTGCGCTGAAGTCCCGTAGGCTTGTATGCTCCATGGAAGTTCATGAGCATGTGATACTTGGCACACATTGCGGCAGCATCACGATACCATTCCACCATTTTCTGGTCATCACGGTTCATGAAGTCCACCTTGAAACCCTTCACGCCCATTTCCGAGAAACGGCGGCAGACATTTTCCATATCCTTGGTGAACGGATACCATCCCGCCCAGAGGATAATGCCGACTCCACGTTTTCTGCCATATTCGACAAGTTCCTGTAAATCAATCTCCGGCACTACCTGCGTAAGATCATTGGCATACTTTACGGCCCAGCCCTCATCGAGAATCACATACTCGATCCGATTCTCGGCAGCAAAGTCAATGTAGTACTTGTAAGTGTCGTTGTTCACGCCAGCCTCGAAGTCTACGCCCTTGATATTCCACGCGTTCCACCATTCCCACGCCACCTTTCCCGGGCGCACCCAGGACCAGTCCGCGTCAGCATCCGCCGGCGTCGCAAGTTTCCAGACAATGTCGGAGTCCGTCAATTCCTTGTCGGATGAGGCTACCGCAATGACTCTCCACGGGAACTCCGCACCGGGCTTGCACTCGGCAATGTAGTCCTTTCTGGAATTGACCATTTCCTGCACCATGTTGTGTCCTCCGATTTCCACATCGTCAGGCACACGGGCGAAATATCCGCTCAGGGTCTCCCCAGTCCCCTTCTTGTAATTATACAGGAACATGCCGGGATAATCCATAAGGTCCGCTTCCGTAATCACAACGTTTTTGCCCTCGGGACATTGAACCAGAATCGGCGCAATGCTCCATCGGTCAATCCATTCCGAAAGTTTGGAACAGGTATAAGGGCATTGAAAATCATTGACAAGGATATCCTGGAGCGAGCCTTTCCATTTCTTGTTCACATACGGGATGTACGCGGTGCGGTCCTCCGGGAAGCGGAAATCAGCCTGCTCGTCAGACACGATGAACGGCTTTTCGGAACCCGAGATGAAACGGTATGCGCAACCCTCGTCGTAGGCGCGGAATACCGCCTTGAAGCCCTTGAATTCGAGCGTAAGTTCATTGAACTTTTCCTCGACCTCGGATTTCTTGTAGACCGGTGATTTCACGGTTTGGTCCACGCTGCGGGTGCGGGCGCGTTTCAATACCTGACCGGGGGCTCCATAAACGGTACCGTCCTGCAAAGTCATTGACATTCTGGAGTTTTCAAGCAGCAGAACGCCATCGTGGAGGACGTCGTACGAGAGGCCTTCCCCGACATTGATCTTCATTTCGAGCCTGCCGTCCGGTGATGTGAGATTATATTGTTTCGGCGCCGCGCCAAGCGATATGGTCATGAACGCGGCAAGCAGAAACGTAAGTAAGTTCTTCATATAAGTCTATGTCTATCAAAGTTTAAAGGTACAGGTCACAGGATAATGGTCGGAAATGAATGTCTTTCCATAATCATGGCCGTTCACTGTGATGAAGTCCATGGATTCCGCCCCGCGATAGAAAATATGGTCGATGTTTCCTATTTTCTTGTTGTAGGTCAGATCGAATCCGTTGAAGCTGACACCGCCGTCATAGTATGCCGCTTCGTCGCGGGCCGACCACATGTATTCCGTAAGCGGTTCCAGGCTGTAGGCGCCGTTTCTGGTCGATCCGTCATAGAGCGAGCAGTTCAAATCGCCGACCACGAAGACGGACGCCTTCTGTTCCCCGACAAGCTTTTCTATCTGGGAGACAATCAGTTGCGATGCCTTACGCCTCGGTTCAATGTTGAATATCTTATTTCCCTCAGCATCCGTGACTTCCGGGTCATGGGTAAAATGCGTGTCGAAGAAATATATTATCTGTCCATTGGCCTTGACCTTCAGTTTCGTCCAGACGCAGCCGCGGACCTGCCATCCTGAAGCGCCGAAAGGATAATGGACAGGCTTCCCGGGGTCTTCTTCATTGTAATAGAAGACGCCGGCATCCAGCTTCTCGAAACGCGACTTCCTGAACATGATGAGGTTAGGCGGAAGATGGTCCTGTAGCACAGTCGGGTTCGAGCCGTCATATTCAGCCACGCGGAAAACCTCATACTCAGGCAGAAGCGCCATGTCAGCGGCAGTTTCGGCCTTGGCCTCCTGCATACCGACAATGTCCGGCTGAGTGTCGCTCAGCATTGCGATATAAGCATTGCGCCGGTTGCACCAGAGGGAGTCTCCGGTATCACCTTCACCATTCCTGACATTGGAAGACATGACTTTTATGACAGTCCTGCCGCCGTCCGGAAGTGTGGATATTTCTGTCTGCGGTTTTTCGGTTTCTGCTTTCGAGCACATCACCGCCAAAAAAGCCACAGCTATTATAAATGTCTTTCTCATAATCAGTTATATCTTATAGCGAAATAGTCGATACCATTTCCGGATTTCGTTCCGTCAGTCACCGTTCCCTCTCCGAAATACAGGGTATTGGAGACTCTGCTTGCCGGACGCAGACGCAGATAGACCTTGTCCTTGCCAAGCATTTCCAGAGGCAGGACGAAATCGTATTGCTTGAATGCAGGGAGCTGCCATTCGCGCTCCTGACCGTTCAGCACGCCGTCCGGAACCACATAGTCCGCCACCTTTTTCCACACGGAATCATCATTCAGGTCGAAGGTATCGGACCATGAAACAGTCCAGTTATATGGAGCATTGCCCACATTGCCGGTTATGGCGCTGTACGATGTAAACTGCATCGAAAGATGCTGTGCAGCAATGTCTTTCGTAGAGAATTCCACGATCCAGGATTCAGCCGGTGCATCTTCACCTTTCCACCAGATTTTCGACATCCATCCGTCATAAAGCTTCACGGACACTCCGTTGTATGTATTCTTTTTATTTGATGCGACCTTGCCCTTGCCGTCGCTGTTCGTACCGGAATAGTCGAAGACATATCCGTCCACAAACGAGTAGCCGAGAGGCTGGTCGATGGAGCTGTCGAAACCGATATGGCCCTTGAACGGAGCGACTCCTGAATTGGTTCCGGTCCAACCGATATAGTTGAATGTTGAAGGACAATTAGTTACAGCATCGCCTGATGTATGGAAGAATCGTGCGGAAGCCTGGCCGTCAGTGGCATTGAAATATGACATGCCGTTTTCTCCTGTCTTGAAGCCAGTAGCATAACGGAACTCCGCAAGAATATTGGAGAACGAATTTTCCTTGTCGAAGGCAATGTCGGAATAAGACTGGTGGCGGATCTGGTAGCGGCCGATATTTCCGCTAAGTTCCTCATCATCATTGTCCCCATATACGTAATTAGGGAAAAGTTCATGCACGATCACGCCGGATAATGTTCCCGACCCGTACGGGAGCCGCACGCCGTCCCTGCGGTACGGACAAGTGGTGTTCGTATAAGTGTATATGCTGCTGCCTTCGGCGTCGCGCACGAGCCGCGGATATTTCGAAATCATACCCTTGCCCGAGGACAATGTATATGCGTCATTGAGCGGTGTCAATGCCCCTTTACGTACCGCGAACTCACAGTCTTTCAGCGTAATATAAGTATAGATATCAGCATCCGTGAGCTCGGAGATGAATTTCTCACGCTCAGGCAAATTGCTTGAAAATCCGGTTTCACGCCCGACGATGTTGGAGGATGTCAGGCCGGTGATTTCATAACGTTCAGGGTCCATTTCCTTGGTCAATGAGGTGCCCTTCAGAAGAAGCGTCACCTTGTCCGCAAATGTGAAGACATTGTCCTCTTCGGTCGCAGTCTGCACGAGGAAGCCATAATTGCCGTCGAGACTTTCGAGGTAGAATTTCTTCTTGTAGGAAGTATTGTCCGAGGCGGTCAATGAGAGTTTCTCGTTCTCGCCGACATTGCCGGAGGCCCGGTTGCTGACCACATAGCCCTCAACGATAAGGTAATCATTGATTTCCACTGTCTGTCCGTCCTTGCCCATGGCACGCACGTCAGCGAATGACATTGTCTTGCCGATGCCGTCGTTTCCGGTCTTCTGGATAACGTACAATGTCTGGCCGTATTCCGTTCCGAAACCGTCTGTATAGTAGACCTTTACGGAGGCGGTACGGAGGTTGTCCGATGACGGGTTCGCCTTGTAATCCAGCTTAACCTTGCCGGCGTCAATGCTTACCGCGTCTATCCATCCTCCTTCTCCGGAATAGGATATCTGATACTTGATGTCTTTATAATCAGAGATATTGGAGGTATACGCCACCTCGCCGTTGCCCGCGGTGCTGCCGTTCAGGACAAGCGATCCGGACGCAAGTTTGATGGAAGGCTCCCGTTTTCCGAGCTGCTTCACATATACGGTGTCGGTACGTGAACTTGTCTGCACGAGGAGTTTCACCATACGTGCATAATCATCGTTCTGGTCACACTCTATACGGAAACTGCAATCTCCGTCGAAAGCTATCTGCCTGCACACCTGATATGTATCCAGGTCACGGATCCGCATCCAGTTCGCCTCGATGCCATCAACGTATGATATCACACATTCCTGGTTGGAAAGCACATGAATTTCCTTCTTCAGGTCAGAGACTACCTTGCCGTCGGAATATTCGATTTTTGCCGGGAATTGAATCTCAGACTGGGATATTCCGAATTCCTTGAATTCGAATTTATCCACCTTTTCATCAGTGCAGGCTGTCATTGCCCACACTGAAGAAACGGCTAATAAAATATATGACAATCGTCTCATAATCATCATTTTACATATTTGACTGCAACGGCGCCGAAGCGGAAGTATTGTCCCTTGTTCTTCTTGTCCGGAACGAAGGTGACTTTGGCAGTGTACTCGCCAGTGGTGAAGTCAATGGTGGTGTCGTCGGCTGCGGTAAGGCTGAGCGTCACTTTATCCTGACCAGCAATTTCTGCCGGAAGGTCGATGCAGTACTCGTCAAGCGCCGATGGCAGACACATAAGAGTGGAAGTCTTCTTAGGAAGCGGACGGATGAATACTTTTTCGATAAGTTTAAATTCACCGCCATTGACAGAATACATCAGATTCCAGTTCACAGGTGCCTGGCCTGTAATATCCTCCGTTGTCTTTCCAAGTGCGGAAGAGAACACGAAGTAGAGTTTCTTTCCGGCGCATTCCTTGGTGGAGAAATCCCACTTCACATAGTCGCGTGGCGCTCCGTCCTTCCACCAAGTTCCGTCATAACGCATTCCGCGCAATCTGTCAGACGCCGTATCAGGCTTCCCCTCATAATTCAGATAAGAGTCTGTCTGATTGATTGTTACAGCATCACTGCTCATCGTGCCGGTACCGGATGATGAAGGGAAATTATTGCCATCCTTGTGGTTGCTCGGACCATCCGGGAAGAACCACTCCACAAGTGTTCCGCTGAATCCGGTATCACCCAGGGCGATGTCGGAAAGTTCCATCGGACGAATCTGATATTTCCCGAGGAGCGCAGCATCATGGAATGAGGTAGTCGTATTGACAATGACTCCGGAGACATCTCCCGAACCCTTAGGAACACCATCTTTCGTAAGCCACCACTTGGTGTCGCTGTTCACGAGCATATTGATCTTGTCACCTGACTTGTCATTCAAAATCCTGTAATCGAGATTCTGGTACCTGGTGTCAATCCAGGTCGTTCTGATATTGTTGTAACTGCCGTAACTGAACGCTATTTCCACATCTTTGAGCGTTACCCAAGTGTAGATGTCGTCATCTGTAAGTTCGCCGACAGATTTCTTGCGCGCTGCGACAGCGACATTTTCCTCCACTGCTACAGCATTGGCATTCAGCCCTTTGAGAGTATAGCGCACTGGAGCATCCTCGCGGACGAGCGTCAGCCCATTGAGAGAAATCTTCACTTTGTCGCCTTTCTTGAGAGTATTGTCCGCAGCGGCAGCGAATTTCAGACGGAAGCCGTATTTGCCGTCCGCCGACTGTACGTAATTGGTCTTCGCGGCTTCATCAGCATCGTAGGCATTCGGGGCGGTCATCGGATTGGTCTCCATGTTTTCCATTCCGGCATCTGCCACAGCCACAGCCTCGAACCAGTCGCCGTCAAATGTATATTCACCTGCAGAGGCAAGCAAGCCGCGGAGTTCCTCGAAGGTATACTGCTTGGACGGCTGCATCTGCGTGATGCTCAATGTCGCAACAACATTTTTCTCGGCAAGTTCCGCCTTGATGACTGCCTTGCGCTCTGCCTTTACGGTATTCTCCGCCACCTTGAAAGAGAGGTTCTCTTCCGTAGCGACAAGGTCCGTAATCCAGTCAGACTGAGCGCCTTCGTATTCCACGGAGAGCTTGAGAGCCGGCAGGAACGTACCCAGGACGCAGTCCCAAGGAACAGATTTCACAGCCTCGTAAGCCTCCACCGTCATCGACGACTCGTCCAGGACAAGATGTCCGGCCTGAGCCGTCTGCGAAATAGTGGCTACCGCCCGATAAACGTTCTTGTCAATGTCGGTGTATTCCAATGACACTGCCGCTGTCCTGTCCTGTCCGGTAGTATTTTCGGCAACATTGAAATTCAATTTCCCGTCCTCTATCTTGAGGTCCGTAATCCAGTCTTCGGATACGACAGCCTTGATTTCATCTTCAGGGACATTGGCATTGAATTCGAGCGCATCGGAAACCGCCCATGCGATGTAGGTCTTTTCGGTAACGGCGAAACTGAGTTTCGGATTTCCGAGCGCGCCTTCCTGGTTTATGGTAAACGGTATCACCTTGTCGACGCCCGATGCTGAAATGAGGAGCTTCGCGCGACGCATAAGTCCCGCATTTTCAGTGAATTTGACAATGAATTCGCCATTTCCCTCGCCCTCGGTCCTGTCCAATGTCAGCCAGTCGGCAGCTTCTTCGAAAGCGACTTTCCAGCGGCTCTTGGAATAGACCAGGACGTGTTCCGAGCCGGCTTTCGCCGTGACGTTCATCGTAGTATCATTGACAGCCAATGACATAAGGGTAGGAGATTCCTTTTCCTCCTGACATCCGGCCATCAGCATGGCGGCAGCTGCAGCGGCCACGCCCAACATTTTCTTGAATATAGATATAGTTTTCATGATCATTTGTTTTCAATTATAGTCCATAATTTTCGTACTCCTTGTTGTCCAGGGCGTAGCCGGAATAAGCGACCTGCGTGGCAGGTATCGGATAGTATCTGTGACAAGGAAGGATATTGGTCTTGAGGGCCACGGATCTGGTTTCGGATTCGGTGCGCTCATACCATGTCCCCCATCTCACGAGGTCGAACTTGCGCTGGAATTCGCCGAAGAGTTCCCTGCCCCTCTCCGCCTGGATTTCCTCCATGATCTTCTTCCAGGAACGTTTGGTAAAAAGTCTCACACCGGCACGTTCCTTGGTCATATTCAGATACTTGAGTGCTTCGTCCATATCATCCTGGAGCATGCAATGCGCTTCCGCGATCATCAGGATTGCATCGGCATAACGGAAGACTTTGTAGTTGTTGTAGTCATTGTTCGCCTGCATGTTCGGACACCAGAACTTAGGGCCGAAGAACGCCGTGGTCGTGGTATTCTTCATGGAATTGAATGTCTGGCCGTTCCATTCCCTCACGATGGACATCGGACGCCTCTTGTCATTGTTCTCTTCCGCCAGAAGGTTGTTCACGAGGTAGTTGTTCGCCTGGGCCGGAGCATATCCGGTGGTATTGTCACCGAGCTCTTCGATTACCACGCCGTCGTATTTGTTGCCGCTTCTCTTATATGGCATGCAGAGGCAGGCGACATTGGACGTATAGTCCAGTCCTCCGGCGGAATACGCATGCTGCACTTCGAGAATCGACTCCGGGGTGTTCTTCATCCTGAACGGAATGTCGGTAAGCGGATATTGCTGGAGATCGCCATAGATTTCTTCCAGTTTCTTGCAGGCGTCCAGTGAGACCTGCCATTCTCCGTTCCATTGCGCCAGTTTGGAAATCAGCATGTAGCCGACTGCCGCGCCTGCCCTGTTGTCGGTGATTTCGGAGGAACGGACCTGCGACATTGACGGCAGACATTCCTGCAAATCCTTGATGAGCCAGTCCCTGGTCCCGACAGCTGACATTCTCGGCAGCTTCGCCACTTTCTCAAGCATTGCCTCGTCTGAAACATCGTCGGTGTAGAACGGGATGTCGCCGAAGAATGAGGTCATGAGCCAATAGTAGAACGCGCGCATTATCTTGCCTTCAGCTACCAGCGGTGCCTTTTCAGTGTCGCTGAGGCTGGAATTTTCGATTCCGGTTATGGCTCCGTTGCAATAGCGCACGCCCAGATAGCCCTGCTTCCAGACATCGGCACCGAAACGCGGATTGGCCGGCGAGATGTCCAGCTGCGCGTCCTGTGTGGAGGAACGTGAATATGCCAGGTCCGTGACGCATTCAGTGGCAAGCATCATCTTGTAGGAATACATGCTCTTCATCGGAATATAACATGTATTCAATGCCGCCCTGCACTGCTGCGCATTCTTGTAGAAATTGGCGGAAGTGGCGAATGAGGATGAATCTTCCTCCAGACTGCATGCGGAGAGCGTGCAGAGGGCCACTGACATGATAAATATATGTTTAAGTTTCATTTCCGTGAGTATTAATATCTTAACTGTATGCTGAAGACGACGGTGCGGGCCTTCGGATATGCGCCCATGTCAAGTCTTCTCAATGTGGAAGAGTCTCCCGAGGATGATACGTCCGGGTCGAATCCGTTGTATTTCTTCCAGAGAAGGAGGTTCTCGCCGCTGAGGTTCAATGTGAGGTCACGCAGCCAGTTGATTTTCTTCGAGAGGTCGAAGGTGTAGCCGAACGATACGTTTTTCAGCCTGACATAAGAGGCGTCGTAGACCATCCTGTCGCTAGGAACGTCCTTGGTCATTGAACCGCCTGCCCTTGGATAGTCGGATTCCGGGTTGCGGATCGGATGCCAGGAGTTCACCATATAGCGGTACTGGTTCGTGGTATTTCCGCCGGCCATGTAGAGTTCCGAGTAGTTGTAGATCTTTCCGCCGAATGAATAGGCGACATAAACGCCGAGCTTGAAGTTCCCGATGGTGAATGAGTTCTGGAGTCCTCCGTAGATATATGGATCGGCATTCCCGAGATAGACAAGGTCTTTCTGGTCGAGTGTACCGTCATTGTTCATATCATAGTAGCGCGGAGTTCCGAGGTTCGTGGCGTATTTGTCGGAGGTGATCACGGATGCAGAGGTGTAGGCGTGGGTAACCTCGTTGCGCTCGAATTCCTGGACATTGTGCCAGACGCCGGCATAGCGGAAGCCCCAGAGCGCATTCAGAGGGTAGCCCTTCACGAAACCATGCATCATGAACGGGTTGTTTCCGCCTGAATCAGCCACGGAAACATACTCCGACGTACCGATATTGTCCACATTCTGCTTGTTGTGGGACAATGTGAAATTGGTGGTCCAGGTGAAGTTCCTTTTCACGATGTTGCGGCTTTCGAGTGAGAATTCGAGTCCGTAGTTGGATGTGTTTCCCAGGTTCACGAAATGGGAGTCGTAACCGGTCTGGGATGCCACCTGCACTTCCATGAGTAGGTCACGGGTCTTCGCCATATACGCCTCGGCGGTGATGTTCAGCCTGCTGTTCAGGAAGGACATGTCGAGCGCGACATTGTACAGGTCAGTCTTTTCCCATGTCAGGTCAGGGCTAGGCAGCTGGCCTCTGTAATATGCCGCTTCCTGGCTTCCGCCGAAGATATATCCCTTGGAATTCGTCGAAAGACGTTCGAGACTCCTGTAGGCAGCCACAGCGTCATTGCCGGTACGGCCTGCACTTGCACGGAGCGAAAGTTCATCCAGCCAATCCACGGATTTCAGGAAGTTTTCCTTCTTGATGTTCCATTTCAATGCTGCTGAAGGGAAGAATCCCCATTTGTTGTTGGCAGCGAAGTTGGAAGCGCCGTCGGCACGTCCGGTGACCGTGATGTAGTATTTCGACTTGTAATTGTAGTTCGCACGCGCGAGGAAGGACATCTTGGTGGTCGAGACGTATGAGGAACTCGGCACGAGGGTGTTCTTGTCCGTGACGCCTGCCATATTGTTCCATTTCACATCGTCCACCATGTAGCCTGAGCCACTGAGTCCCAATATGTTGGACCTGTAGGAGTAAGCCGTGAAACCGCCCAGTACATCGAATTTGTGCTTCTTCTTGCTGATGTTCCAGGTCAATGTGTTTTCACTGGAGAGCGTCACATCGTCCCTTTCAGTTCTCGCAGCGTCGCCGCCTTCTCCCGGATTCTTGGCCGGAAGAGTGCTCGGGTTGTAAGTGAACGCATGCGACTGATAGCTGTAATAGGAATTCGTTGAACGCAGCTTCAGGTTTTTCACAGGCTCGATTTCCACGTAAACGGAATGGTTCGTGGCAATCTTGTTTTCATAGTTCGTCTTGAGTGCCACCAGCGTTGTCGGAGGGTTATATGTGGTGGTCACATTGTCCTCATCGTCAGTGATGTAGTAGTCATTCTTGTTAAGCAGCGGACTGAGGTATATGGTGGAGCGGGTGCTGGTACCGCCGATAGCTGCAAGGTTCTTGTCCTGATGGCGGTAGGTGTACGAGCCCTTGTATCCGGCGCGCATCCATTTAAAGAGCTGCTTGTCCAGATTCAGACGGCCTGAATAACGTGTCTGGCCGCTGTTCTTGATGATGCCCTCGGTGTCATTGTAACCGAATGACATATAGTATGAACTCTTCTTGTTTCCGCCTGAAACGGAAAGGTTATAGTTCTGATACACAGCGGTTCTGGTAACTGATCCGAGCCAATCCGTACCGTCGCCGTATGAAAGCGGATCCTTGTAAGGGTATTTCGAAAGCGGCGCGCCTTCGACTGCATCGGTGTTGCCGGTGGTGAAATATGCAATGTCATTTCGGTACTGCGCATATTCATAGCCTTTCATCACGTCGAGTTTCTTAGGCAGCTGACTGACGCCGGCTTCCGCCTTGAAGACAATCCTCGGCTTGTCGCTGTCGCCGCGTTTGGTCGTGACAATGATGACGCCGTTGGAACCGCGCGAACCGTAAATCGCTGTGGATGAGGCATCTTTCAGGACCGAAATCGACTCAATGTCGGCCGAGTTCAGGTCGCCAAGGTCAGATACCGCATCCATGACGCCATCTACGACAATGAGCGGTTCATTCGATGCAATGATGGAGCGGGTTCCACGGATACGGATGGATGTGGAGGCTCCCGGTTCACCGGAAGTGGTCATGATGTCCGCTCCGGCAATACGGCCCTGCAGCGCCTGGTCCACGGAAAGGACAGGTGCATCCTTGATGTCGCCCATCTTCACATTGGTTACCGATCCTGTAAGGTCCTGTTTACGGACCGAGCCATAGGCAATGGTAACCGATTCATTCAGAGTCAGATTCTTGTCAGGCATCAATGCGACGGAGATGTTCCGCCTGTCTTTCGGCACAGTTACTTTTTTGGTTTCATAACCAAGAAACTGGATTTCAAGCACACTGCCGGCTTGAGCGTTTATGGAGAACTTGCCGTCAGCATCCGTGCTGGTCCCATCAGTCGTTCCGGTTACGAGAACAAATGCTCCCGGAAGCGGTTCGCCGTTGTTGTCCACGACGGTTCCCGTGATGGTTACTCTGCCGCCTTGTCCCTGGGCTCCCGCATAGGCTGCCCCGAACAAAGTGCAGATAATCGTTAACAGAAATATACGAATCCTCATACGTGTGTTATTAAAAAATTCGGTAACACAAATTTGAGGATTCTCGGGCTAACTGAAAATAGGTGGTTTGTCGAATATAGACGGATATGGACTGAATATAGATGCTTTAAAATTGCAATCCTTTATTCATCAACATATTACACTTATAACATATTGGCTTTTGTATCGTTTAATATATAGATTAAGCGAAGATTTTTATGTCAAATCCGGGCAATTTCAGTCTCGAAATCGTCTTTAGGACATAGCGCCAGACGTTTCAATTTGGTGCGGTAAGTGTAGACGGTATTCGGGGAGCATTTCAGGAATTTGGCTATCTTTCCGCTCTCCGTTATGCCGATTCGGATGGCTGCCAGGACGCGGAGTTCCGTGGTCAACACTCCTGGTTCTACATTGAAACGGCCCTCTTCCTGCAGGAGGGCATTGACCTTGGTGACGAAATCCGGATAGAGTCCGAGGAACGTTTCATCGAAGATGCGGTAGAATGCGTCGTATTCGCGGTACATCACGGACGGCGACTTGAGATTCCGCATGACGGCTTCCAGACCCTCATTCTTGGCAATGGACCGGATTTTCGTTCTCGTTTCGGCGATACGGTCAATGTAGCCTACGGAGAGTTCCATGTAGCGGAACACGTAGCTGTTCTTGATTTTGTTGGCATCCAGCAGTTCCTTGTTCGTCAGTTTCAGCTGCTTACGGAGCCGGACTTCGCGGCGCAGGAGCATCAGGATGGAGATGAGCAGGAGCATGATCACACCTGTCACTGCAGCGAGCCAGCGTACCCTGTTTCTGGCAGCATTGCCAGCAGCATCTGCGATGATCAACTTGGCTTTTCCTGAGTTGTAGAACCGGTTGCTGTAGCCGCCTGCCATCACATCCATCAGATTCTTGTTTATATATTGCTCGGCTTTCGCGTATTCCCCATGTTCATACAGAATCACAGCTATCTCATACAGAGACATATACGCGCGTTCCGCATTCTGAAAATCATGGACGGCGCTACGGACGAGCCACGTGAAGCGGCTATCTTTGTCGCCCGCCATTTCATAAAGCTTGGAGATATTGTACGCCACCGAGGCCTTGTTGTGTTCGGCTTTCTGCCGCGGATAAAGGTCCAGGAGTATTTCCAATGCCTTCTTCACATTGCCGTTATCCCTGTAGAACATGGACATCAGCCTCTTGGAGTAGAAGGAAGTGGAGTCGAACTGCATATATGCCAGGCGTTCCTGCCTCACGATTTCCAGATACCGGTTACGTTCCGCCTCGCTGGAAGCCTCGTCCGCAAGTGAGGAGTTCACCAATATCCGGCAGCGGAGATAGTCCAGCCGGACTCTCCGGTTCGGCAATTCATCCGGCGAAATGGATTTCAGCACTTCGTCTGCCATGTCCGCCTCATTATGGGTGAGCAAAACCCTGATCTTCGCGCACAAGGACAATGTCTTCTGTTCCTGCGTCACCGCATGCAACTCCATCTCCCTCTGATACTTGGCCATGGAGTCCAGACTGTAATGGTGGTATTCCTTGTAGAGTTTGTCAGCCAGCACCCATTTCATCGAATCGGAGGATGCGGCCTTCATTTCGGTCAACAGACCGCGTATTTTTTCTTCCGCGGCTTCATGATACTTGGCTTGGTTCCGTATGGCATCATCCAGCACTTTCAGCTGTTTCCGGTAATTTCCGGACGCAGCCGAAGGCAATGCCGCAGCCACCATCAGGACCACGGAAAGCAGATACGCGACATGTCTATTCGGACCCATCTGTGCGTTTCCTGAGTTTTTCGTAATATTCATGCCGCTTGGGATTCTCGGGGAACCATCCCTTGAGCACCCGTTTCTCTTGAGCAATCACTTCCCCGATTCCCCAGAAAAATGAAAAGGCCCCGGCACCCACGATCGTTGACAATGTATTGTCGCGGATCATCAGCGAAACAGCAGCCAGGACAATGCCTCCGGCCAGAAAGCCCCACCAGGATTTCTTTCCGATGTAGTATTCAGCCTTTATCACAAGCGGGTGACAGATTCCGATTATGAGGAACGTCGCGGCACCCACTATTATTCCATTGATATTCATCATCTTGCAGAGTTTTTATTCCATCGTGTTCATGTCGATGAGATTGTTAAGGAGCGCATAGACCGTGAGACCTGCCACAGTCTTTATTCCCGTCTTTCTGGTAATGTTCTTCCTATGGGTTATAACAGTATATATGGAGATGTTGAAATGGTCGGCTATCTCCTTGTTAAGCATACCTTTAGCCACGCAGACCAGGATTTCTTTCTCCCTGGCGGACAGTTCCTCACCGTCGCCACGCTGGTCGGAAGGATTCGCACGCATTGTCGCAGACAGTTTCTGCTCGATTTCATCCGACTTGTCGGTAAGGTAGATTGCTCCGTCATAGGCGGAGATGAGGCTCGCGTCCATGGCGTTCGTGATGAGCGCGATTACGGGGACATTGATCCCGTTTTTTATGAGGTCCTTTCCGCCGATGCGCGTCCGGATGTCGAAGATTGCGGGGTCCACGACCAGCAGGTCCGCATCATAGTCATCCAGGGTGATTTCCATGTCTTCGCCGAGGTCCTGCAAAATACCGGTGACCGTATATTCGGCGAGGTTATCGACAATATATCTAACTCCCTCAGCCACAATCACTGAGGGTTCTATTATCAATATTCGTTTTATAGTTTCTCTCATATCGTTCAGCGCGTCCAAGCGTTCTGATGCCCAAGTTCCTTTTCGCGCGCAGCCGCCATCGGAACCAATATTTCGTCTTCTATATATGTGTGCTTGCCAAGGTCGTCCTCCAGAGAATAAAGGCAATTCAACACCTTCTGTATCAAGTTGTTGTCACAGTCCTGCGGGAGATATTTCATGACAATGTTTTTCAGGTCGTTCAGTTTTTCGTCGACGTCAGAATGGTTTTCCTCGTATTGTTCGATGCCATAGCCCTCGGTGGTTTTCCCTTCGTCAATCGCCCTGACGTACGGGAATACCGTTTTCTCTTCGTATTCGAAGTGTTTCAGGATTTCGTCACGATAGCCGCCGTAGAAGCGCATGAGAATCTTGTAGTGTTTCTCGTCGCAGGTGTTCATCATCGCATGAACGGCCTTGTCCAATGACTCCAGGGCAATGTCAATGTAGAAGTCGTGTGAGTTGTGCAGATAGGTAAGGATGTCCCGCATACTGCTGCGTGAGAGTTCTTCAGCAGATGGAACATATCCGTCATACGCGTATATCTTGCTGATAAGCAACAATGTATGTGGATTGACGCCGGCTTCTTCACATACTTCCCCGACGGTTTTCTCGCCGAATCCGAAGTTCAGTCCCAGCCTGCGGATCACGCCCAGAAGCCTATGGTCAGCGTCCGGCACTTCCGCCATTTTCATCCCGATAGAGAAGAGTTTCCCTCTATGTCTGTCGTTAAGTGTCATATTTCTTGTCAATGTTTTCGTTTAACATCTTTCGTCTTGGTGGTCTTGACGCCTGCTTAAGTGCCGCGTCATCTGGCAAATATAATAAAAAACCGGATAACCGGTGGTTTTAAGGATTACTAAGATATTACTAAAAGCGGCGTCCTTCACAGGAGACCGCTTTCAACAACAATCAAAAGGATTCACACAAGAATCTATTTACAAATTTCAAACAGATTCATTCATAAACACTATATGGCTTATAATCTCAATCCAATGTTGCAAAGTTACTGCCCGGCAAAATTTTCCACAATCGCTAAATATGGTTAAATTTGCGTCATGCAGAAGAGAGTGAAACACACATTGGAAGTAACGCCGCCAGGCAGCAGGATACTGCTCCATGCCTGCTGCGCACCATGTTCGTCAGCCATAGTGGAATGCCTTGTAAATCATGGCATTAGACCGACCATTTTCTACAGCAATTCGAATATTTTTCCAGAAAGCGAATACGACAAACGCCTGAACGAATGCATCCGCTACGCCGAAGAAACCGGCCTGGACATCATCAATGATAGCTATGACCATGGACATTGGCATCACGCCATACATGGTCTTGAGCATGAGCCTGAACGTGGCTCCCGCTGTATGATGTGTTTCCGTTTCCGCCTGGAGCGTGCCGCAAGATATGCCCAGGAGCATGGTTTCGACGTCCTCACGACGACATTGGCCTCCTCCCGCTGGAAAAGCCTCGACCAGGTGAACGCCGCCGGCTTCTACGCATGCAGCCTCTTCCCCGACGTGACATGGTGGGACATGAACTGGCGCAAAGGCGGCCTCCAGGAGCGCCGGAACGAAATCATCCGCGAGCACGGCTTCTACAACCAGCTGTACTGCGGATGTGAATTCAGCATCCCAAACGCCAGTCGGGACGCAGCCACAGACGAATCCGTAACTCACTGATAATCAAATAGCAATTTAACAAGGGCGTGGAAACGCAGCCATTTTTTTGCCACATTTCCACGCCCTTATTCTATAACCCCTTGCAAATCAACCCCTTGCAAAACCGCAGCGTGGCCGCGTCCTGCCACCGGAAAGAATGGCGGAACGCAATAAAAATTAATTCTTGCCTGCCAGAATGTCTTCCGGAATGGAATCACAGCGGCGATAAACGCAGATGTCGCGATTCGGCACCTGGGTTGTCTTGGTGGAAACCGTCTGCGGACCGGAAGTGGTGCCGGTGGAAATCCATGTCATGGAATCAGCCGTCACTGTCGTCACGATATAGTCGGACGCCCAGAAACCGGAATCATGATCATACCATCCGCTAATGATGTTCTGACCCTTGTCCTCCTTGTAAACAAGAGAAAAATTGCCGGTCAGATGACGGGAATACGGGGAATCGACATTCTGATAGATTTCGAACGTATTCTCCTTGCTGTCAAGCACAATGTAGCTGTACACACCCTCCGGAATCTGACCATAGCTCCAGCTCTCCAGCTTCCATGTGCCTGTAATCTGGTACAGCGCGATCTCCGGATCAGTGTTATCCTCATAGGTGTGATCCTTTTCGCATGAGCACATCACCGCAGACGCAGCAAGCACAGCAAATATTGCATTAAAAAATTTCATATCCTTAAAAATAATCAATCAACTTTATATTTCAAAACCAATGTTCTCTGCGAAGGCTTCGCATCAATGCCGTCCAGAACAACCGACGCACTCCCCTCCGAATCAGGCAATGCGCTCCGGTCCAATGTCAGGACGATGTCCCCCTCTCCGGAAGGCGCGATCACCGCAGGATCCGTCCTGAACTTCAGCCAGGCGGGACAAAATCCCGGCAAGACGCTCAATGTCAATGCTTTCGTTCCGGTGTTCACGCAGGCTATCCTCTCCACGACACGCTCATCAGATGAGGAAACATTGAAAACAACCTCATTGCGCTTGCACGCAAGCGGCCCCATCTTCACATTGAAACCCGAAGGCATTGAACCAGGAAGAACATTCACGAGCAGCGACAGCTTGGCCGCAGGCAACGTCGAACCGCCGATATAGACGTACAACGTGCGCTCCTGGAATCCTATTCGTCCGGCAGGATGGAAGAAGGCATTGACCTTCCCCTCCGCTCCCGGAGCAACGGGCGACGAGTCATAAAGTACTGTGACACAGCCGCAAGACGAGGTTACCTTCGTTATGGAAACCGGAGACTTGCCGGCATTGGCAAAAACGAATGAGACCGGAACCGCCGATGCATCCTCGCGGACATCCCCGATATCGGCCTTCGCAAAATGGAACTTGAGAGGACTGTCAGTCAGCACGGCAGGCGATGCCAAGGAATCCAGGACATGTTCAGGGACAATGATTCCCTGTGCCGATGCCGCGACTCCGGCAAAAACCAAAAATGCAGATATGAGTAGCTTCCTCCTCATTCCATGACAATGCTACAGCCAACCGGTACCGCCGGCAATCTTACGGACGGTAATCGCAGCGGTCTGCTTCTCACTTGCGCCGGAAGACACCGTGAACGTAGTGCTGCCTTCCCTGAGGCCCTTGAAAGTAATGACTCCGCCGTTTACCGTCGCCTCTGCAACGGTAGGATCAGCTACACTTACGGTAAATGTAGTGGTCTCCCCGTTCTTGAATGAACGACGTACATCCTTAGTACAGAGCTCGCCCGGAGCGACATACACGTTGGTAAGTTTCATCGGAACGCCATTGGCATTGTTCTCGATATTGCGCAGGAGAGTCGCGGCATTGATGACGCCGGAACCCATCTTGCCCTTGTAGCGGCCTTCCAAGTCCACAATCTCCGGACAAGTGTTGCCGAGGGTGGCATTGAGATAATTATACTGTTTCTTGCCTGTAAGATGCGAGTCGATGTCACTTACGGACTTCTTCAGCAGTTCACGATATTGCTCCGCGCTGAAATGCTTGTGGAGTTTCGCCGCATAAGAAAGACCGAGAGCAGCCACGCCGGAAACGTGAGGGCAAGCCATGGAAGTTCCCTCCATATAGCCGTAACCCTTTCCGTCGCTGGCTTCAGGGGTCAATGTCGACAAGATGCCGCCTTTCGCACCATGATAATCGGTATCTCCGCCTGGAGCAGCGATGTCAGTGCCGGGGCCGAAATTGGTATAGGTGGACGGAGTAAAGTCGCCACATACGGAAGCCACCGAGATGAAATCCCTGTAAGCTCCAGGATATGAAGCCATTGCAGCATACTCATTGCCGGAGGCAAAAATCACGAGACCGCCGTCGATCACACCGTCAGGAGAACCTGCATTGTGGATGAAATATTCGAAAGCCTCTTTCTCCAGCGGCTGGGCTTTCTCGAAATCTTCGTCATCATAATACTTGGTCGGAGTATAATTGAACGGATCTGACAATGCCGAGTTATAGCCCCAGCTGCACTGGAGAATCACGGCGCCGTTGTCAGCAGCATATTTGATGGCGCGGACCTCATTAGGAATGGTCACGCCACCGCTTCCGGCGAAAATCTGAAGAGACATTATCTTGACGCCCTTCTCGCCCTTCGCCTTGTCACCGCCGGCGATACCGCTCACGCCGATGCCGTTGTTGTTGGCAGCGGCAATGATTCCGGCCACATGAGTTCCATGTCCTGTGTCATTGACATCGTTCCATGTGATGATACCGCTGTTATGCACGAAGTTATATCCGTGGACATCACCGGCATAGCCGTTTCCGTCATTATCCTTGCCGGAAAGGTAAACCTCATCAGGGTTGGTCCACATGTTGTCAACCAGGTCAGGATGACTCCACATCACGCCCTCATCCATGACGGCCACGATGATGGATTCATCACCGGTGCATTTCTTCCATGCCTCGACACATCCTGCATCAAGACCGGCGACAAGATGATTGATCTCGTCACCTCCCGGAAGCGAACCGGAGTTGCTGTAATTCCACTGGTATCCGGACTCAGGATCATTGAAATAACCTGATGCGAGAGCCTTGTAAGAGGAAAGCGGAACAGCCTTGGCCGTAGAAGTGCGCTTCAGCTCTTTACTGTACTCGACGGTGGAAAGTTCACCGAGAGACGCAAGGCGCTCTGCGACATCCTTCACGTCAGCATCAGGAGAAAATCTTACTACATACCACAGGTGAAGACCGGATTTCCTGGTCTTTTCTTCAGTCTTTCCATTGTACGGGAACACTCTTTCCAATGTGCAGCCGCCAAGATATGACAGCAATTCGTCCACTGAATGTATACCGGTGACTTCCAACACATTGGCACGTCCGCCGGCCTTGGTCGCACATGCCTGGTCGAGCAGACCGGACACTTCAGGACGGAACTTGACCATGATCTCGCCATCCTGCGCCCCGTCCGGGCTGTTCACGATGACAGCACGGGCTGCCTCTCCGCCGACAGGCTTCACCACTTCCTTCTCGTTGCAGGCAGAAAGTCCCGCAGCCATTGCCAGTGCAATGAATATATATCTGTACTTCATTTTCATAACCGCTCTTTACTTGTCCTCCACATAATCCGCCGGTTTCTTGAGCGGATATGCCTCATAATAGTAGTTCATATTCTCAGGAACATTGGTGAAACCAGGCCTCTTGCCCTCGAAATTGTTGATGTCTCCGGACTGATTGAAAACGATGGTCTCAGGATCCCACTCCATAAGATGCGGATGATAGAGAATCCATTCAGGAAGCTCACCTTCAAGGACATTGAGGTTGATTCCGAAGAACTTCAGGTTAGGCATGACCTTAGGCTTGCCGATAAGGTTGTAGTGGGCAGGATTGTTCTTTCCGTCAGGAAGAGTGTCATTGGCCGCACGTATATCCTCCTCTGTATAAACCTTGTCATAATCCTTCATGTCAGGAAGTTTTCCGTAGATGTAGTTGTATGACAGGCGCAGATATTCAAGCTTGTCCCAGTACAGGAGACGTTTAGGGAACTCGCCCACGAAGCCGCCCCACTCGGAAAGGTCATAGTTCGAATTCTTCATGTCCAACACGACCACCCTTCTGTTCGAAGCTGCATCCAGCGACTTCAGGTTAGGGAAATTCTCCGGCGTAATGATATCAGGGAATTCATTGAAGTTGTTGGAGGCAATGCCGAGGAACTCAAGATTCTTCAAGTTCTTGAAGCTGTCGTCAATCTTCACGAGACCGAGAGCCGTCATCTGGAGCCTCTTCAGCTGCGTCATCTTGGAAATATACTCTCCGGTCGAGAAATTGCGTCTGTACCAGTCACCGTTACTGAAGAACTCGACGTCTTCGCATTTGCGCAGGAACTGGATTTCGTATGGAATACCGTCCATCGTCTGGAAGAACGAGAACTTGATGGAGCGCACGCGGCCCTTCTTGTCCTCGGTGTAACCCTTGTTGCCTTTCTCCCACAATGTCAGGAATGTCCAATGATCCATGGACTCGCCCTCGAACTCACTGATGTCGAATCCAAGGCTTCTGGCGCAGCCTACGACTGCAAGAGAATCGCCTCGACGGCTGTCCTCAATCTCCTCTGCAGCAACCTGTTTCACGGAGAGCTTGTCATTTTTTGCAAGTTCCGAACCATCCTTGGCCTTGAAGGAAAGCAATGCCTCTCTCTCTGACGGACGGGTATTGTTCTCCCATCTGAGACGCAGTTTCACTGTCCTCGGACGTGAACCCCTGTCCAGTTCGAAGTCATAATCCTGGAGCTGGACCCATTCCTTGTCGGCTGTCACGGTAGGGACGAAGTCCACATTGGCAGTAACCTCGACATCGATATAACGCTTCTTGTAATCCTCATAACTAGGCACATCCACCTCCGTCTTGTTCAGCACGATCATCTTCTCATAACCGGTCTGGACGACACGGATATCCGCCGTCTTGTTGGACTTGGACATGAAGCGGACGATACCCTCGCGGGTCTTGTCTGCAAGCAATGTCGTGTCAATGACAATTTCGCAATCTGTCGAGCCAATGCCGTTCGACGGGGAAATCGAAATCCACGGAGATGTGGAATTCGCCGTCCAGCCATCCTCGGCGTCAATATGAATCACCTCGTTTCCACCCTCTGCCCCGATTGTAATCGTGCTGGAGCTGACTCCGAAAGAAACTGTCGGAGTCTCCTCTTTGCAGGCCGACATGAAAGACACGGCCGCAAGAGCTGAAATCAGAATCAATGTTTTTCTATATCTCATAGTTCCAACGTATTAAAGTTTAAGGGCCTCATCACATCCCCTGATATCCTGACCAGGAGAATACATGAGATTGAACCATCCCGACTTGATATATGAGCAGACAGCGCTGACATCGATGGAGATGTTAGGATTGTCCTGGATATCAAGATTGTAAATCATATACGAAAGCTGGTCTGTCACCACGCGGATGTCATTGGAACCGAGGTACAATGCCCTGAGTCCCGCAAGCGCCTGACCGATTCCGGCAGGCCAAGTCCTCATGCACCTGTCGCCGTCCGCATCGCGCTGATGACGGAAAATGAACACTGACAGATACTGGTTGTTCACAGCCGTATATGGGAAATAATCGAATCTGTTATAGCTCATGTCAATGCCCGAGAGGTACGGGAACGTAAGGCTGTCGAATTCATCCGGAAGCGACTTGAGCTTGTTGTATGCCATGCTGATGGTGGTAGTACGGTAAGTGTACTTGCCCTCGATGGCCTCCTTGGAAATCTTCTCCATGCCGTTTCCGTCGATTTTCAGATAAGAAATGGACGAACTGCTGGTACCGAACAGCTGTACAGGCAATTCCTTCAGCTTGTTGTAGGAAATGTCGAAAGTAGCAGCCTTGATTCCCCTGTAGGCATCGCCGTGCTCCACAGATGCAATCTGGTTCTTGGAGAAATCCACTGTTCCGACCTGATATGCAGACTTGGCGTCGAAGATGTCCGGCAGTTCGGTGAACTTGTTGCCTGAGAAGTTAACTTCCTCTGTCTCAGCATTGTATGCAAGGAAATTACCTTTCTCGTCACGCGGCAGGGAGGTCAATTCATTGTCGCTCGCCATGAACTGCACGAAGAACTGGTCCTTGCTGAACGGAGCAGTGAAGCTCTTCAGTCCGCAGCCCTGGATGACCAGGACGGAAAGACGAGGGATATTGCTCAGATCCGGCATGTTGTCAATCCTCTGGTTAGGGAAATACAGAAGCTGTATCGTCTTGCTTGCAGGCCCGTTGTTGATGGCTGAAATACCTTCCTCCATAGAAGAAATGGCCGTGTTCACATTGAAAGAATATGTGAGCGAAGTCAGTTTCGGACAAGTCGCGAGACCCTTCGGGAATTCAGTGAGTTCCGTGCAGGCGAAAATCTCGACATCGGTCAATGCCGTAAGTCCGGACATGTCAGCAGGGAATGTCTTTATCGGGCTGAAGGCAATGGTGATATGCTCCAGGTTCTTCAGCTGGTTTATTTCATCCGGAAGAGAAACGATGTCGGTAGCATTGACCTCAGGCTTGTACATTACCGGCATACGCTCGCTCAAGCTCTTCACGCTCGGCTTCACAGGGTCACCCGCGATCTCGAAAGACTGCTGGAGCTCCTTGGAGAAGCGTGAACGAGGATCACGTGTACCGATGGTCAGTCTTCTGTCAGCCTCATGGTCCTCAGGGGTGAAATAAGTAAGTTTGCGTCCGGTCGTGACGGTGGTACCGCCTGCGGCAGCATTGTAACCGATGGTTCCCAATGTGAGTTCGCGCAATTCCGTCAATTTGGCGATTGCGGCAGGCATTGCACCTTTCGCTCCGGTACCGGTCAGGTCCAGGGATGCGACACGTCCGTTTCCGAGAATCTGGACTCCGGTGTTCGCCGTCCATGCGTCCACATCGCAGTTGAACTCCCACTTGATTCTCCAGTTAGGTCCGTCAAGCGCCTCCCAGATTTCACGGAGAGCCAGGGCGTCCTGGACATGGCCTGATGTAGTATGAAGTGTGACAGGGACATCAGCATCAGTCTCCTGATTGTCCTTTACAACGAATTCATTTTCAGCGACATTGGTAGACGTTTCATAGACCTTCCTGAAATAGTCGAAGTAGGTCCTGAATTTCGTGACGGTATATGTGCCGCCTTTCAGGGCCACGAGGGTGTCACTGACACAGATGCCGGAAATATAGTCCGGGTCAGCAGCTTTCTCCCCGTCCACGAACTTATGGGTTACCTCAATGTTCGTGATTTCGGTTATTTCACCGGTGTTCTTGTTCTTGACCGTGAGGTCCACCGACTGGATGCCGTAGAACGGATGCTCGTCCGCACCATCCTTGCCGGCCTTCGTGCCGACAATCTCGGACAAGTCCTTGACCAGACGGAATTTCGCCCAGCCGCGGTCCACTACATTCAGTGCAATGTCTTCCGAGACAATGCCGTTCGGTTTCACATCCAGGACGACCGTTTCTGATGGAGAGCCGACCAGGACGGAATTATCCAGACCATCATAGATCTCATAAGCCGTCATGGTGTACTTACCTGCAATCAGACGGATTTTCGCCGTCTGGAGTCCCCATTCTGAAAGGTTCTTGTCCACAGCCTCGACGACTGCGACCGGTGTGATGATGTCATTGTCTTGACTGCGCAATGTCACCCTTATTTTGGCTGCATCACGCAGATATTCAAGTTTGTCGCCGGCCTTGGTGTACGAGCCTTTCTTGAAAAGATGGAACTGCACGTAACCATAGCCTGGCTCCGATACCGGCTCTGCCTCATCGGTGCACCCCGTGAAGAGCAGCACCGACGAGAGCAACGCCAGAATCAGTAGAGTCAGATTTCGTTTTTCAAACTTCATGTTGAATATTTTGTTATGTTTTTTTACCCGGGATTATTTCTTTACAATCACCAGAGTTGCGACAGCTTTGCCTGCATTTTTATCAGCAACCGTCTTATAGAAATGAACGAATACCGTTCCTGTGAAATTCTTGCTGACAGGATTTGTGTCCGGGTCATTGAAGAACTGAGCCTGCTTAATCGAAAGACCATTGATAGACGACATACCGACATAGAGGGGGACAGATTCTACATTCTTCTCATCCCAGTTTCCTTCATAAGCCTCGAATTTATAAAGCTTGTCTGTACCTGAAACAGGATAGTAGCCTTCTCCCAGACCCTTAGGCGCAAATTTCAGAGCGCCGGCAGGACGTCCGTTAGTCATAGTAATCGATGTTTCATTAATCTCTGCTACATAAGCATTGTCATCGCAGGAACCTGGTTTGACATCGCTAGGTTTCTTTCCGCCGAATCCCGCATAATCTGCGAATTTGACTGTCTGCACATTGGCCATGGACGCGCCCCACTGTACCATGAAGTCATCAGCTACCAAATGTCCGCTCTGGGTTACCTTGAATCCGAACTGTGAAGTACAATTACCCCACTCATCGAAATGATCTGAAATTACAAGTGTTTTGGAAGCAGGCAATACGATGACATAAGCTACACGGTTTGCCGTCGCAGTATTGTTCTCTACAGAGATGTCCAATTTACCTTTCTTGTCATCACTGATCTTCACCCAAGCGCCGGAAGTAACCTGGACAGGAGTGCCGTCTTTAACCTCAACCACATAAACAGAATACTTCATATTCTTAGACTTCACAGACACGCTGCTTGACTTCTCTGTGGTAACTTCGCCTGCGCTCCATGGATCAGATTTCCGGACATAAAATCCCTCATCCGTAAAATTAATACCGGCAGACCATTGTCCAACCAGATTGCTAGGGTCGAACATCACGACATCCTCACCAAGACCGGCATAGGTAACAGGGAACTCCACAGGATTGTTGCCCTCCATATCGGTAATCTTTATCTTCTTGGAGAACTCGTATGGAATTTTATCTTCCTTGATAAAGAGCTGAGCTGCCTTGAAGTCTACGCTGTCAGCCTTTCCGGAAAAACTATCGACATCTGCATAATCCACCTGCATCTTAAGTTCCTCAGGCAACTCTGCTACTTTCCATTCATAATTGGCCACGATGCCGAACGCAAGATAGCTTGTGCTTCCCCACTCGTCAGCAGTCAATTCCAGCTTGTCGGCCTTATTGTATGTAGAACCCCAGTCCTTAGAAACATACATCTTCACGACACGCTCCTTAGGAGAACGTGTAATCTGGAAGACAGTCTGGGTCTTTTCACCCATGGTCATGTCAATCTTGGCCACTTCAGCCTCGAAACCGAGACCTGCATCACCGATTTTCACCTTGACGGTCACCTCACCGGCCTCACCGGCTACCTGTGCTGTCTCCACACCCTTGTCATCGAACATGCACCATGTGGTCTTGTCGATGGTAAGTTTCCAATCTGCTTCAGCCGTGAAAGTCAACTCTTTGGACTCTCCGGCAGCTATCTCGACTTCCTGTACTGCAGGAAACTGCGGTTCTTTTTCCTTTTCGTTTTCTTTGGAACAAGACATCATCGCTGCTACAGCAGCCGCAAAGGCAAGGCCTTTCGTAAACAAATTTGTTCTCATGTCAATAAAAATTAAGTTAAGTATTGTTATTTTCCGGCTTCCTCATCTGTAAGGAACTCGAGAATGTTCACATAAAGGCCCACGGTGCCCACACCGTCGACACGGATTTTCATATACTGCTCGGCATACTTGTCGCACAAGTGCAGTTCGGCGCTGTAGCCGTTCACCTCACCTCCGAGAAGCAGACCGTTTCCATAAACATAGTTCATGAACGTCCTGGTGTTGCCGACAGGTGTCTCATCCAGCATATACATGGTAGGATGCAGCATGTCAGACACATCGAAACGGAATTTCACGTCATAGCCTTCCTGGAACATGCCTTTGATGACTATCGTCTCGTCATCCACCTTCTCCACTTTCGCGAGGTTGGATTCCTTGTTCGCATACGCGATGAGGAAGGATGAAGAAACACGGCACCAGCCGGTGTAATCATCGATATTGAAAGGACATATCTTCGTCAGATAGACTTTCGTCTCCGTGCTGTTGAAAGGCCAATCTTCATTCCCCTCTCCGACCAGACGAAGCGTCACGTAAATGTCACCGGAAGAATCCACATTATCATAAATGCCTTTTACATAGACCTTTGTGGCAGTTTCGCCGGCCTTGATGGTAACCGTCTGGTCATCGATGACGAAATGCTTTCCGTAGACAGCCGTGCTCTTGGACGGAATAGCCTCCACTGCGAATGTCCTGTCATGGTCGGCGGCAGCGGTAGCTGCTATGTCGATGCCGTAAGCGTCGCCGCTCTGCACCACCGGACAAAGGCTCGCCGTGTCTGCAAACGCGATGGCAGAAGGTCCGTCATAAGTGGTATATTCAGTCTTGCAGCCGACAAGCGAAAGCATTGCCACTGAAATCATTGCTGATATATAAAGTATCTTTTTCATTGATCTTCCTCCTTTTTAGCGGTTGCTTTCGTTAGGTTCGATTTCCGAATCCGGGGAGTTGAGCTCGTGCTGAGGAATCGGCCATACGAAGAGCGGATTGTCAGCATTGATCTTGAGCGAACTGCCCTCCTTTACGGAACTGGTCTGAGGCTTGCGCTCGAAGCCCTTGTGCCAGCGCTTGAGGTCCTGGAGACGGAAGCCCTCCATGTAGAGTTCCCTGACGCGCTCCTCGCTGATGGTGTCCAGCCAGTCATCCTTGGTCAGGACGGTGGTTCCGTATGTCGAATAACGCGCCGTACGCAATGTGGTGATGTCCTTGGCTGCTTTTCCGTAGTCGCCCTTGCGGCAATAGGCTTCCGCGCGGATGAGATATTGCTCGGAAAGACGCAGGACCTTAGGCATGTTCACATGATAGATGTTGTTCTGTATCAATTCCATGTTGCCCTGGTACTTGACGAGCAGCGGATAGTTCAGGCCGTGTGCATAGCCTGTCTGGAGCTGCGCGAAGAAAATGTTGTAACGCAAGTCCGTCTTCGCATAAAGGCCCAATGCCCAGTCTGCCGGAACGTAGTCAGGATAATATGTTATTTGGTTGTAGTTCAGGAAGACCTGGCCCAATGCACCGCCGAATGAAGTCGGGGTGAAACCGATTCTCCAGATGATTTCACGGGCATTGTCACCGGTCCACATGTACTGGTATTCCGACTGGTTCGAATAAGGGGACGGAGCAGCGACCTTCACGCTGGACAGTCCGAGATATTTGTCTTCGATGACCTTGGAAGAATATTTCACGGCATTGTCCCAGTCCTGCATATAAAGGTAGACTCTGGCCATGAGGGCGTAAGCGGCGCTCTTGCAGAAGAACAGCGAGTTGTTCGTGTTCTCGAGTTCGATTTTCTCCGCAGCCTTTTCGAGGTCTTCGAGCACGAATGCGTAAGAATCCTTCAGAGAGGCCCTCTTCAGCTTTCCGGGGTTATGGTAGCTCTTCACCAGCGCCACGCCGAGTTCCTTGTCGGCGGTCTCCGGTTCATAAGCCTTGCAATACAGTTTGATGAGTTCGGAGTAGGCCAATGCTCTTGCGAAATAGACCTCACCTTCAAGGCTTTCCAATTTCTTGAAATCCTGGTCGGACTTCAGGGTTTCACGGAGCCTGTCGTTATAGTCGAAGAAGAAATTGCAGCTTCCTATTATACTGTACAATGCACCATACACTGCCTCGACATCGGTGTCGGTAGGAAGAATTTCCCATCTCCAGAAGTTGCCGTAAGTATTGGTAAATCCATCCACAGCATATACAAGGTCCGCCTGGATATCCGGGAGCAACGTAAGCAGTCCGCTGTAAAGCGCGCCGCTCTTGAAGTCGGAATAGATTCCAATCACTGCCTGGTCCGCCTCATCCAAGGTGGTGATGGCATTGTCCTCCTTTATGGCATCATCCGGATATTGGTCCAGACATGATACCACGGAAAGCGATGCCGCAATGATAATCAACAGTCTTTCAATATATTTCATTTGTATATACGTGCTTTAGAAAGTTAGTTCAATGCCGAGGGTAAACTGGCGTGACATAGGATACTGCGCCTTGTAGATGTTGCTTGAAGATTCAGGGTCAAGGCCGGAGAACGGTGTGAATGTCAGCAGGTTCTGCGCCTGGACATAGGCTCTGGCAGCCGAGAAGAAACGTGTCTTTTCCAGCAGAGGACTTGGAAGAGAGTACGAAAGCATCAGGTTCTTCAGACGCAGGAAAGAAGCATCCTCCAGAAGATGAGTGTCGAACTGAGGAGAGACGCCGTGGCGAGGGATGTCGGTAATGTCGCCCGGTTTCTTCCAGCGGTCATAAAGCATTCTCTTCGACTGGTTGTAGGTGTCGAAGTTTCCGCCGCCTTCTTCGAAATAACGGTCGTTGTTTATCATCCACCTGTCGGCCACCCAAGAGAACTGTGCATTCAGGGACAAGCCTTTCCATGTCAATGTCGTACCGAATCCTCCCTGCCATGGAGCGATGCAGCTCTTGCCGACCATCACTTTGTCAGATTCGTTGAACTGGTCGGTAAGTTCACCGTTCGCGTCAAGCCAGAGTGCATCTCCGTTGATAGGGTTGACACCGGCGAAGCGGTTCAGGAAGAACTCTCCGTATGAATGTCCTACCACGAGTTTGGTTCCGGTAGTGGATACCACGTACTCGTTCAGGCCATTGTAAAGTTCGGTAATCTTGTTCTTGTTATACGATGCGTTGGCATTGATGTTCCATGTGAAGGTGCGGGTCTTGACTGCATCTACATTGAGGTTCAGCTCGACTCCGCGGTTCACCATGCCGCCGACATTGTCCCATCTGTAACCGTAGCCTGCGTCGGCGTAGGACACCGGCACGGACATCAACATGTTGGAAGTCTTCTTGTTATAGAACTCCACTTCGAAGTCGATGCGGTCGAAGAACCCGAGATGGATGGAAGCATTGGAAGACCATGTCTTCTCCCATTCGAGGTTTTCATTGCCCTTCGAATACGGACCGATACCGGCATTGCCGTAATAGTCCTTGCCGCCGGCGACGAGGGCGATGTGGTCATAGTTCGGAATGGTGGAGTTTCCTGAGGTTCCGGTTCCGAGTGATACCTGCGCGAAGGTAAGCCAGCTAACGTTCTTCAGGAATTTCTCGTTCTTGGCATCCCACATGAATCCGAGTGATGCAAACGGCGCCCAACGGCCTGATTTACCGAATCTTGAGGATCCGTCACCACGGACCGAGCCTTCCAGGAAATAGCGGTTCGCGTAGCTGTATTCGGCGCGTCCGAAGAATGAGAGGTATGAATATGCCGTAGTGCTGCTGCTCCAGCTTGTAGCTCTGGTAGCGGATGACACATCCAGCAGATAGTCATTCGTCTGACCTGCGGTAGATACTCTGAAACCATCTGCCTTATAGAGGATTCCCTCCTGTCCGGCCATGATGTTCAGGGTCTGGCCAGTGAGGTCGAAGGCATAGCTTACGGTATTGAAAATGGTAAGGTTCAATGCATCTGAAGAGCTGCGTGAAGCCTTGCCCTGTCCGTTGTTAGGCTTGTAGCTAGGAAGCACCGTGGTCTTCACTGCCGCGTGGCTGAAATCAACACCGCCCTGCGAATGGATGGTGAGGCCTTTCACCGGAGTGATATCCAGGAACAAGCTGGAAATGAGCTTGTACTTCTTGGTAATATAAGGATTCGTCTTCGCCCATTCGAGAGGGTTCTGTCCGAGACCTTTCCATGAGCCGTCATTCACGGAAGCGAGAGAGCCGTCTGCCCTGTAAGGATTCCAGTAAGGAAGCATGAAGCGGGCTGCCGAGATAGGCGTGTTCAATGCATATTCGCCCGACATTGACTCGGAGTAGTTTTCGTATGCGAACATGGTGTTCGTGCCGAACTTGAGCCAGTCATTGGCCTTGGTCTCCAGGTTCGCGCGGAAATTATATCTGGAGAAGTCAGAGTCGGAAGTGGTTCCCTTCTGATCGTAGTATCCTCCTGACACATAATAGTTTGTACGCTCATTGGCACCGCTGATCTGAAGGTCATAGCTCTGCAGCGGGGCGAACTTGGTGAACACTTCATTGAGCCAGTTGATATCCGTCTTCGCCAGTTTTCCGTAATCCTGGCCCGCAGTCAGACCTACTTCTTTCTCGTACTGTATACGCTCGGCAGTGTTCATGAGGTTCCAGTTTCCGAGCGCCAGCTGGGAGAAACCGAGCTGGGTACGCAACTGGATTCTTGCCTTTTCCGCCACGCGACCGCGCTTGGTGGTAATCACTACGACACCATTGGACGCACGTGCTCCATATATGGAGGTAGACGTCGCGTCCTTGAGGACAGAAATCGACTGTATATCATTGGGACTGATGGCATTGAAATCGCTTGCGGAAATCGGAAGGCCGTCCAGAATGAACAGAGGCGCCGTACCCGCATTGATGGAGTTGGTGCCTCGAATCTGGAATGATGCAGTGGCGCTCGGTTCTCCCGAGTTGGAGAGCACCATCAAACCTGTAGCTTTTCCCTGAAGTGCCTGGTCGAAACTTGCGGCCGGCACATCTGCCAGAGCTTCAGATTTCACGGTGGCGACAGAGCCGGCAATCGTGCCTTTCTTCCTCACACCGTAGGCAACCACCACGACATCGTCGAGGGAGTTGTCCGCCTTCAGTTCTACATCATGGACGACGGTCGCTTGTCCGGAAGGGACAATGAATTCGGAGACTACGCATCCGATGTACTGATAAGATAATGTTTCTCCAGGAGCCGCAGTTACGGAGTATGCACCGTTTTCATCTGTCGATGCTCCACCCCCGCCTACCAGAATGTAGGCTCCAAAGAGAGGCTCACCCGTTTCAGCTGACTTGACAACACCTTTCACCGTCACCTTGTTCTGGGCAAATGCCACAGGCGCGATCAGAAGGGTTAGCAGCAGCAATAGCCGGAAATTCTTCATGTTGCGTGAATATGTTATTGATTCAAATTGGGCGCAAATATAGGGCAAAAAAAAACATGAACCAAGGAAAAACGCGATTTTTTTTTACTACAACGGTTTATATCACTGATTTTTACCGAATTAGCCTTTTAGGAAAGTGCACAATAAAAACTACCGCTGCATCTCACGATGTTGCGGTAGCCCAGGTTAGAAATTCTAATATATCTATGTTAAAACAATAGGTACAAACCAGTGAAAGCGCGTAAAAAACTAACTAAAAAACGCTTATCCTGATTCCGATGAGCAAGATAAGAAGTTTTTTTGAAACTTACAATCTTTAATCGAAAAAAATTACATTTTTTTAACATCGTATCTCTTTAGTAATTAATATATAAGCAAAACCAAAAAGATTTAATTATCGCGAATTATTTAGCAGTCACAGCTATTTTTAATACGATTTATAACACATTCACGTAAAAAATTAAAGATTGTAAGTTAAAACGCTCGTAATTTATTCTTTTACACACCTTACGCTTGCGCCGGTCCCACGTGCACCCAGACCTGACGGATCACTGAGGGCACTTCCCGTATAGTAGACTCCGAAGAACAGCCTTTCTCCTGAAGGGAAGAGACAGCATGAACGTCCCCAGCCTTCATTGAGAGACTTAGGCAGCGGATCGGCAGACCAATAATAGATGTCTTCGCAGGTATATCGCGGAGCACCGAAAAGACTGAGCATGCCGGCCTTAGGGAAATAGGCATTGTCACAATTCTTCCAGTACCAGCCGTAGCCGTCCTCGTCTTCCACCCACGGCTTCTCGCCGGTCTCATTTCCATTTTCATCCAGAACCACATCGACCCTGGTGAATTTATCTTTCTCTCCCAATGTTGCGAAAGCATTGCCCTTAGGTACGACATAGCCGGCAGGACATGGGTCGAAAATACTCTTGTATTTCACATCCGTAGAAGTATTGCCCCAAAGGTTGGACTCGGTCTGGTCATCCGTTTCATCAGAATTGTCAGGACTCATGATGTACCAGTCGCACTTGATACCACCGGGATAAACAGGATGGATGGTAATGAACGTCTCCGGATGCTGAACGGCATAAACCGCATTGCCCGGAGCGGAATATGCGACTACGGCCTTCTCAGCATTGATTCCCCTTACGCCGTCGCCTTTCTGCTGATTGGCGACATTGGCCGACGGGCGGAGCTTTACCTGCTCGGCGTACTTTGCATTTGCGGTAGCATCGTCATCCGCGAAATAAATGGTCGGGATGTCGACGAACTCGGCAGCCGACGGAAGGAACGGGTCCTTTCTGCCCCATTGATAGAACAGGCCTCTGGTATTCACAGCGTCAGAAGGCTTGGCACTGAGCGCTCCGAGATTCCTGTCCATCCATACCAGGCCGTTCTTGTCAGTCTTGGTCGAGATTTCATCATCCGTAACCCAGATATGCCAGCTCCAGAGGATGGTGCCGTCAGCAGCGCACACTGCGATAACGGCATTGCCGGCAGCCTTGCCTGTGGAGAAATAAATGTTCTCGCCGTCATACATCGGCTCGCCGTCGATGACGTATGTGCTTCTGGTCTTGTCACCGTCCGGAACAGCCTCCCAGACAAGTTCGGCAAAAGCGGCATTCTTGATCTCAAGTCCCTCGGCAGCAATATAATTGGAATTGCCGTCACCTGCGCCGTTCCCTTTCACCTTGGCAGGGAAACGGTAGGAAGCCTTCGTATGGGCGATGTAGCAGTTCGCCGTAACTCCGTCTTTTACAAGGTCTTCCGGTTCATAAGTCTGCATGACGCGGATATCGCGGCTGTCAGTATAGCCCTCGTCACCGCAAATCACGGAAATCACGCCATAGCGGTCTGCACCGGTGGTATTCTTTTCCGCACTGATGGTCACGGTACCGGAATTCAGGTCCGCATCGAAGCTCATCCATGTATAGTCACAGTCCAGATGCCACTCCGAATTCGTAGCTACCGCTATGGTCTTCGACCCGCCGTCCACAGGAAAAACCACCTGCGAAGACGAAACCTCGACCTTGCCCACATGAACCTCGGGCTTCAGCTCATCCTCCGGCTCATCGTTCTTCGAGCAACCGGCAAAGGTCAATGCCAATGCCGCCGTCGCCATCATATAGAGTCCTTTCATAAGGACATTGTCATATATTTTCATAATCATCATCAGTTAAGCAGTTTATTTCCAGTCAGCCGCAATATTCGCATAATCAGAAAGTCCGGTACAGTTATAGAAGCATTTCGTTCCGGTGATACGGTTATTGAAACCGCCGAGATTATAGAGCTTCTTGCGCTCGTAAAGGTGAATCTTGTCTCCGCTATACATCGAATAAGGAGATTCGCCGGTCAGACCGGTACAGCCTGCGAAAGCATAATCGAACTTGGATGCCTTCAACGCCTTGTCGAACAATGATACAGGAATCGACTTGAGCGATGTGCATGCGATGAAGCACTCCTTGAATGTGGCAGCCGTAGACGCAGACGGCACAGAATCGAACAATCCTTCAGGAATCTCCTGGAGAGACGAGCATCCGGCAAATGTCTGGATGAAATAGCATGCGGACTTGTTGTTGATGAACAAATCGGCAGGGATTGTCTTGATACCCGTACAGTCCACAAACAAATAACTGAAGGTCTGGGCAGAAGCGCAAGCTTTGAAAAGGCCTTCCGGGACACTCGTCAGGGATGTGCACTTATAAAACATATTGTTGAAATCCCTTGCATTCTTGTTGTTTGCGAACAGACCGGCAGGGATGGCTTTAAGAGACACACATTCATAGAACATCTTCGAGAAGTTGTTCGCAGCAGTATTCTTGGCGAACAAATCTTCCGGAATGGACTCCAGAGCTGTACAGCCGGAGAACGTCTGATCAAATTTGTTCACCTTCACCATGCCCGCAAACAGGCCTGAAGGCAATGTCTCCAAGGACGTGCAGCCGTAGAATGTACGCATCAATGTAGTGACACTTCCGCATTTCGAGAAGACTTTTCCGGAAATGTCGGTAAGCGACGTGCAGCCGCTGAATGTGTTGTTCAATCCGGAAGAAGCTACCGTGGAAGGGAACACATCAGCACCGACTGAGGTCAATGAAGTACAACTGGTGAAGGTGTTGGCAAAGTTGGCATTCCTGGCAGTAATGAATCCGAACAGCCCGTCTGGAACGGATTTGAGAGATGTACACCCCCAGAACATTGACGACAGATTGCTGAGTTTGGCGGCAGCACCTTTGAACATTTCGGACGGCAATGTCTCCAGAGCCTCACAGCCATAGAACGCATTGCTGGCATTCGTCAGGTTGGTCAATGAATTGCCGAATCCTTCAGGAATGGACTTGAGGTTCGTGCAATTCTGGAAACACTGTTTAATAGATTTAACCTTGTCCGCTATCGGGTCAAACATTCTCGCCGGAACAGACACAAGACCATTACAGCCGAAGAATGTATATTCCAGATTGACAGATGTTGAGTTTGCTCCGAAACCATCAAACAACCCTTCAGGTATTTCTGTAATATCCGCACGATAAAACATCTTTTCAGCAGCTGTCGCATTCACCAGTCCTTTCAATATGCCATTCTTCAGCGGTTTCAGGAACGTGGCGCTTTCAAAAAGCTGGGATATGAATTTAACTTCGTCAAGCCCTTCGAAAAATCCCTCAGGAAAATCTTCAATTATGGCATTCTGGAACATCTGGTTGATAAATATCGGCTTAGAAGGATCGCAGTATTTGAACAAGCCTACAGGAAGTGTCTTGACATCCGTAGCATAGAACAGCCATTTGAAATCAGTAGCCTTTTGGTTGTTTTTGAACAAATCTGCAGGAACAGTCTCAAGTTCAGTACATCCTGTGAACAATCCGTTGAACGAAGTGACCTCCGTATTGTTGGCGAACAGGTTCTCCGGCACAGTGGCGATATTCATGTTTTCGAATGCATGCGTAAAATTTGTAGCCTTGGTGTTGTTACGGAAGAGGCCTCCCGGAATCTCTATCCTGTTACCTTTAGAAACGAATGGCTTCAGCACTTTCGCATGAGAGGTACCTTCGCCCTGAAGAATTGGATCTCCAGTACCGGCGCCTTTGAAACATAGTCCGAAATCAGTAGCTTCAATACAATTCACGAACAAGTCTTCAGGAATTGACTTCAGCGATGCATTACATCCGAATGTTTCATAGAACTTCTGGGCTTTTACCGCATATTTGAACAAATTCTCAGGAATCGCCTTAAGACTGTAGCAGTTGACGAACATCGCGGTAAAATCGGTAATCTCCGCAAATGTACCGCATACGTCGTCAGGGATGGATTCCAGTTCCTCATCTGTCTGGCAGACATTCTTGACGTCTTTCACCCCGAGTTTTCCCCAGGAAATGATGTTCAGGAAATTCACATGCTTGATGCCGTCAGAGACATTGAAATAATCACCAGCAATATCGGTCAGACAATATAAAGGTGCGGTTCCCTTGGTCTCGACAGTATATTTTCCGGCTTTTGCATATTTGTGGGACGGTTGGACATTGACGAAATGCTCCGGCTCGGAGCCGTCACCCCAGTCGATGGTGACATCCAGATCACCAGCGCTCGTCTTATAGACACCGCCGTTCTTGAAGGTGTAATCATCATAATTGATCCTCACCTCGAAAATCAGGGACTCGGTATCATCGCCGATCTGGAGGACACGCAGCTTGGCCGCCGTCGTGTTTTCCTTTTCGCCGACAAGAACATTGATACAACCCTCACGCTGCTTGCCGTCGGAAGCCGTCAGATTCACCTTGACGGTGTGATTTTCCTTGTCTTCCACGAAGTCGAACCATGTATCGTCGCCACCCTTGGTGAAGGTGATGCCGAGTTCCGGATTGGACACATAAGTGATTTCCTTCGAGCCGCCCGCAGGGGATGCATTGGCCATATAAGATGACATGTCCAGATAGGCCTTGCCGTCCTGGCTGATGCGGATGACATCGGAAGCGGCATCTTTCCCGGCACCTGCCTTCAGCTGCAGATCGACGGCACGCTGGTCCGTAGCCGCATTCGGGTCCACGGTCAATTTGAGGCCGTTGTCTTTCTTCTCGACCAGCAGCCACTGGCATGTACAGTCGAAATCCAGGTCATCCTGATTGGTTTCCACTACCACTTCGGAAGAAAGTTCGCCGTAAGCAGGGAAACGAACCGCATTGGAGCCCACCGTTATTTCCGGCTGCCCGGCATAATTCTGGGAGACATTGATGACATAATTGATGCTGTTGTCGTTGTTGTCAGAAGCCGTCACGGTTATCGCCGATTTGCGGGACTCTGTAGATTCGTTCTGTCCTGCGGACAATGTGATATAATGTTTGTCGGCAGTCACGTCCAGCCATGAATCGTCAGATATGTCGTATGTCCAGTTCTCCATGTTGGTGGACACAGAGACGACGACTTCGCCGCCGGCGTTCTTGAAGTTCAATGATGCAGAAGTTCCGTCTTCCGCAGGGACAAAAAGCCCATTGTCAGAAACGACTTCCAGGCGTGAGTCGCGCGATGGAGCCGGCTTTTCCGGTTCGTTGTTTTCCTCATTTCCGCATGAAGCAAATGCCATCAGGGCGGCAATGAACATATATGGTAATTTTTTCATACTCTTCTGGTTTAATTATTATTCATCCGTTTTTCTGCGTAGTTCGACAGCATTGCCATACGGCATATAGATCTTCTCGAAAGGCGTAAGCACCGGAGAAGAGAGGCCCATGTTCATATAGACCAGAGTCAGGCCCGAGCCTTCGACTTCTCCGTCTTTCGGCTCCGTGGAAGTGTCGATTGCAATCGTATTGCAATCCTCTGACACAGAAGCCTTTATCACGCCAGCGGAATACTGGTTGTATTTCATCGACACATCGGATGAATTGATGGTAAAATTAACGAGGAAGCAAGGCATGTCCTCCGGAGGACTATATCTACTATAATAAATGAGTGCTGTTCCGGTATTCCACAGGGTAGGAATCTCCAGTTTGCCGGTCTCCTTGTTCAGGTTCACCGGCATCTTCTGCCCCTGAATGAAACAGCCCTCCAGATAATATGAGACCCCGTATTTGTCTTCGGTCAATGTCGCCGTCGTAGTGAACAGCGCACTTGCAGGTGACGTGCAGAGTTCCCTCAAAGTACCGCTCTTGCCAAGCGCGCCGCACAATCCTTTCTGCGAGTAAGAATTATATCTGGTTACCTCATACCACTTTTCGGCATAGATGTCATACTCGCCGAGCAGCGCAAGATATTTGTCTGACGCAAGAGTGGCCTGCGAGAACGCATATTCGAGAGAAATCTCGCCGGAGGTAACCTTCACCTTGCCGGAAAGGACTTCATTTCCGTTATTTTCAGACGCTTCGATGGTAACGGAAGAGGCATCTGAAGAGATTGTCGCCCAGCTGCAGTCCACAAGTTCAGCCTTCCATTCAGCGGATGAGGAGACAGAGAATTTGTATTCGCCGCCCCGGCAGCCGAATTCGAAAGACTCGGAAGCGGTGGTTTTCAGATAAGGCACTTCACCGGATTCCTGCGCCACCTTGATGGTCATAGGAAGCACGGCCTCGGAGTCGAACTTCACCACAACATCGGCAGAACGGTATTCTTCCGTGTCATTGGCAGTCACTTTGACTACAATCGCATCTGCCGACATCTCAGCGGTACACCAATCTTCGGCAGAACTTTCGACAGATGAAACAGCCAGTTCACCCACAAGGGTCACGGTAACCGGCTTCTCTGACGCGGTCTGGTCGAAAATCAGCCGGTCAGCAGACATAAAGGCTTGAGGAACCACTTCGGGTTCACTTTCAGAGCATCCCGCCATCAAGAAGAAGGCGAAAAGCATTGCTAGTACGTTTATAGTTTTTCTCATACGCTGATGAATTAATATTGCTGGTTGATTTTATAGGAGAGTTTGCCGCCCTGGATCATGAATGCTGTGCCCAGATTGAGGTTTCCTTCGGAAGGACCTGCATAGAAACGGACAGGGGCATTGTAAAGATTGCGGGCCGACATTGAAACAGGAGTCCTGGATTTTCCCGGCTGCGGCTTCACGGTCATTTCAGGGCAGCCGACGGTAACAGGCCAATACCGGGTGGAGTTCAGGCTCTTGCAGCTGGCATACCACGACGGAACAGCATTTTCCACAATATCCTGAGAGTCAGATACTTTCTTCATCGTATACGGCCCTACAGGGAAATCACCGTAGGTAAAGCCATCGGCAGCATTGTAATACAAAACTCCACCGTTCGTGGTAATAAGGGTTACTTCCATAGATGAGACCACATACTGTTTCGTGCCTACGCTAGGGGCACCCATCCTCACCTTGCCTTCTCCGTTCTTGTCCAGAACTGCGGACATCGCATAGAATTCTCCAGTAATAGGCACATATTTGCCGGTGCTGCGGTCATAGACGCGGGCGCAATACGCCACGTCTGCCGTTCCGTATGAGCCGTAGTTCGCATTCTTTGCGAAAATCTGATAGTTCTTGATGGAGAGTGCGCTGTCTGATGGCTGGAACTCGCCCTCGACGGAAGCCACGAGAGTGTTTCTCGGCGCTGTAGTTCCCCATCCGCGGATATTGTACTTCTTTCCGGCCGTTCCCGGACGGACTACCACGCGCATGGTCACAGGTTTCTTGCTGACCTCAGAGGTGGCACTGGTCACATCCCAGGTTCCCAGCCATGCCTTCCATTCGTCTGTCGCGACACCGGAAGCATCCGTCTTGAACGCCTTCTTGTAGACCGAAGAAGTGGCGACATTGCCGTTATGACCGAACGCGACCACGTAATAGTCGGTATCAGGGTCGAGAGACGTGATTTCCATCGCCTTGGCACCGGACTGCAGGAATGCGCCGATACCGCCCTGCGAGCCGAGGAAGGTGTCTATTCCTTTTATAAGAGCATCAGTATCAGAACCATACCTGTCCACAAAACTCTTCTGATAGATGTTCCAGAAATATGTTTCGGTGCTGGACGGCGATACCGATATTATCGCTCCCTTGTCAGAAGGATTGGTCACGGTGAGTACGAGAGCATTGGACTCCGACGAACCCGAAAGGGCGAATCTCTTCTTGGTCACGGCCGTGGTCGGATGGTCGGTATCATATCCGAACGCCACCACGCAGTACTCCGTTCCGGCGGTCATTCCGGAATAATCCTGATAACGCGAGCCCTTGTAGAGGAAGTTGGTGAGGCCGCCGTAGCTGGCATAAACGTTCTCCAGCTGCATCACAAGCACGGCATCATCCATCTGGTCGACATCGGAAGCCAGCATTACATCGAAGAAATATGTCTCATCTGCATTGGACGGGGTCACGCCGATGCGGGCCGTCGTGCTGGAGGTCTCTTCCACTTCCAGGTCCAATGTCAAATCGCTGGACACCACATAATCCTTCTTCTTGATGGTATAAGGTCCGATAGGGAAATCCCCGTTCAGGTACTGCGATGCAGGTGAGAAATTGTAGATGGTTCCGCCCGCATAGAGGAAGTAGTCGAGACATGAGAACTGGTATGGCTTCTCGGAATCCGCATAGAATTCATTGCCGACAGCCTTGCCGCCGTTTTCATCTTCCAGACGCGCAATCATCGTCACGATACCGCCTTCCGTCACCATGTAATATCCGTCGCCGTGGTTGAAACGTCCGAAGTGGCAGATCCAGCCGGAAATCTCGGAATCGGCGTATTTGCTTACCTGATAAGCATTTTCGAAATACATGTATCCGGTCTCCATGTCGAATTTCGCCTCGGTGGCGAGCATCCTGGCGATGGAAATGCCCCATCCCTGGACATTGTAGCTCTCGCAGAACTTCTTCTCGGACACTACGATGTCGAATGACAACGGCTTGCCGCTGACCTCGGAAGAGGTACTGGTCACGGTCCACATGCCTATCCACTTCTTGTAATTGTCCTGAACCTCATCAGAAGGCGCCTGGGTGGTGAACTCCTTGTAAGAGAACTTGCCTGCCCCGGAATCCTCATCGAAAACAAACGCGAACACGCAATATTTGGTCAGGTGCTTGAGCCCCGTGAACGTATATGTATCTTCGCCATAGAGGCAGTGGTCCACGAGCGTCCCTTCGGAGTTCAACGATTCAACTATCTGGGCCTCAGTATATTTCGTCATCGTCGAAACAGGCAGGATGTCGTAATAGTACATCACGTCATTGCGCTCCGGCGTCACCTTCACGACAGCCTCCGTACCGGTCACGTCCGAAATCTCGAAGGTGAAGTCCATGTCAATGAGCTTGCTTCCTTCGCCCGTACGGAATTCGGTAGTCGAAAGCGGGGTCGTGATTTCCCCGTCATCGGACAGGCCATAAGCATAGGCAACATAGTCCGTCTGCGGTGAAAGTCCGTTTATCAGCTTGGGCGAATAGCCGGAAATGCGGTTTGCCCCGACATATTCATTGAAAGCGATGCCTTTCTCCGCCGCATTCATCTTCATATCCGTAAGATAGTCCGCAGCGAACTCAGTATCAGACGAATACAGTTTATAGATATCCTTCCTTACCACGGAAAGCCAATACTTTACCGACATCTTGGTCGGGACAGCTGACAGCTTCACCGAATTGCCGGTAATGTCGGAGATATTGATCTTGAACGAGCAATCAAGGAGCTGCACCTTCTCCTGTTCCTTCTCCTCCTCGGCGCACGACACGGCCAGCCCTGAAGCCAATACCAGAGCCAACGCCCATTTCCATATTTTCATTTTCATCATCATTTTCGAAACGTGTTCTAGAAACTATATCCTATTCCGCAGGCCAATGTGTTTTTCATCGGTCCCGACGCCATCGCCGAATAAGCGAGGTCAATGCAGATGCCGCCCAGTTTCAGGCTCATGCCTGCAGCAGCGTAAGAAGGGATGCCGTTCTTCTTCTGCCCCTCGCATAGTCCGGCCCTGACCGCCAACATACCATTCCATTCATATTCCAGCGCCACACCCCCTGCCACAGCGGAAGGTCCGCCGAAATAATATCTGCCCTGCAATGCTCCATAAAGCCGGGATTTTCCGAAACCGAAGCCGTAACCCGCATTCAGTCTCGCGTTCATCGGCAGCTGATAGCCCGCTCCGCCTTCATCCTTCACCTGCATTCCCAGGTTGCACGCGGCCGCCGAAAGGTCCAGACCGTTTCTGCGGAAAGCCACCTGCACATCCGCCGCGAAAGCATTCGCCGTACCGGCAATGTTCTTCGACATGACATAGTTCAATGCTGCACCGGCGGAGAGTCCGTCAATGATTTTGTACGCGAAGCCTGCACCGGCCAATACATCCACAGGGTGCATTTCGGCCGTCTTGATTCCCAGTTCGTCATATTTCCCGTCCTTCCTGTATAGGGACGTGGAAGCTCCGGCCGTCACCGCCATCCTGTCATTCAGCTTGTAACTTGCTGATACAGAGAACATATTGGCATGGGTAACATCCGGCTGCCACAGGCCGTATGACACTCCGGCAGACATCTTCTTTTCACCCGATACGGCGTCAGCCACATTCCCGAAATGCGCATAGGCATCCGGCTTCATGATCACGCCGGCAGATCCTGCGGACACGACGCTGCGGATCTGGTTAAGGAACGGGAGAGCCGCTGACTCGCCTGCACTTTCCTGGGCCGAAACCCGCATGGCCGCCAGAAGCAATATTGCAACAGTTATCTTCCTCATTTTCCTTATTTCTTTACAAATGTTGATGTTCCATAAACTTTTCCGTCAGTACGGATTTCGACGGTATATCTGCCCGGCGCCAGCGATTTGACATCCACCTTCAGCGGGGAATTGATGCCGAGAGTCGCAGACACGTGAGACGCTTCACTTCCGGCAGCATTGTAAATGATCACTTCCGCATCGAGTTCAGATGCACCCGGACGGACATTGACATAATCGGTCGCCGGATTAGGGTAGACATCCATCGGCGCGGATGCGTCGCGGACCACGAGCGTGAAGGATTGCGAAGCGGACTCGCCTTTCGCGTCGGCAGCCGTCAGCGTGACTTGCGTGCGCCCGACCTTCCTGCCGGTGAACGTCACCTTTCCGCCGGCGACGGCAGTCGAGACAATGCTTCTGTCAGCGACCGTGACTACGGCGAATAACGATTCATTATCCTCATCCGTAAACCATTCATTGACATCGATTTCCGTCTGTCCTTTGATACCGTTTACCGTCAGGGTCCCGATTTCGGAAGCCACTGCGGGAACGTGGTTCACTTTCACCACGTAAGGCACTTCCAGCACGGTCGGGAGGTCATATTGGTCCGTAAGGGTAATGACGTATTTGTGTGCTCCGGGTGTGGATTTCACTCCGGAAATTTCCACCATCAGCACATCATCCTGCATCTTGGTGAATGTCACTGCAGCCGGCTCGTCGCAGGTCCAGGTGAACGATGCAGCATGACCGTCAGGGTCGACACCGGTATAGATGCGCGCTGCCTTTCCGAAAGATTCCAGCTCCACAGGGGCTTCATTGTCCACGGTGATGACAGGTGCGGTATTTCCGCCTGTGGTAATCTTGGTTATCTCCGACATCGGGGATTCATTGCCCGCAAAATCGGCAGCGACCACGCCGTAGTAGTAATCGGTATTGAATTTCAGACCATTAAGGTAGAATTTATAGTAGCCGTCTCCGGTGGTTTCCTGCATGGCAGCGACGAATGTGGCGGTCATCGCGGAGGAATGTTCCAGTTCCGTGAACGGCGATGTGCTGTAATATACCTTATAGCAATACGCGAAGTCCGCATCCGGGTCCTTAGGCAGGTCTGCCGTGAAAGCCAAAGTATTGGACTTGGCAGCAACCTCCAGATGGGTTATTTTCTCCGGCGGCACGGTACTGATGGAAGACAATGCATTGAAAGCATTGATCATACCCTTGCCGAGCTGGCCGTCCATCGACATATTGTATTTGTAGATGGTCTCGTCCGAGCTGTTCACGATGGTCTTGAAGAGGTCCTGGTTCGTGTAGCCGGGGCCGCCGCAGGCAGAGAGCACCAGAGCTGCGAGTCCGGAAACATGCGGACATGCCATGGACGTGCCTTGCAGATAGCCGTATTTTCCGCCCGGCAATGTGCTGTAGACTCCGCCTTCCACAAGCTGCATGTTTCCGCCCGGAGCACAGACATCCACCCATTCGCCGTAGTTCGTGTAATATGCCGCCTTACCATCAGGTCCAATGGATGCCACGGAGAGCACCCTGTCGTATTGTGCCGGCCATGCAAAGCTCTGACTGTCATTGCCCGCCGCGAAAACGACCAGACCGCCTGCCATCGGACCGACCTGCTTGCCGTCCTTCATTCCGGCTTTGTCAATGAAATAGTCGATCGCTTCCTTGTCGGCTGAAGGCATCGTGGTCACATCCTTCTTGTAGCCCCAGCTGTTCTGGGCAATGACTGCTCCGTTTTCAGCCGCATATTGCATCACCTTGGCGAGGCTCGCACCCTTGTCGGGAAGCGTGGCATCCATAATCTGCAGACACATCAGACGCACGCCCTTTTCAGGATAACGTCCACCAGCGACACCGCAGACTCCCACGCCGTTGTTATTCACAGCGCCCACCGTACCGGCAACATGAGTTCCGTGGTCTTCCGGATGGATTTCAGCAGAACCTGCCACGAAATTATATCCATGGACATCGTCCCTGTAACCGTTGCCGTCGTCATCCACGCCCGGCTTGCCATTCAGTTCCGCTTCGTTCGTCCAGATATTTCCGGCGAGGTCCGGATGGTCATAATCCACACCGCTGTCGAGAATCGCCACGATGACATTGCTGTTGCCGAACATGCCGTATTGGTCCCAGGCTTCCTGCAGTTTCATGTCAATGCCTTTGCGGCCGCTGCCTTGTCCGGTATTGTGATAATGCCACTGGACGGAATAGTCCGGGTCATTCATCTTCACATCTGTCTTCACCGGAATATAGATAGGTTCAATATGCTCAACGCCAATCACTTCCGAGAAATCGGCGGCAGCTTTCGAAATAGGTTCCGTCTTGTCATATTCCACATCGAACCAGCGATGCAGTCCCGCTTTTTTCTGCTGCTTCAGGTAAGGGCCTCCGATAAGGAAAGTGGTGCTGACAGATTTCACTGCCACACCGTCAATCCTCAACGCGGCAGCCGCTTCTGCGCTGACATTACCTTCCTCATCAGCGGCAGCAATCAGTTTTTCCGCGAGGTCAGCATTGACCTTCAGTCTTATCATGCCGGGGACGGCTGAACTTGCCGGTTCTTCCACGGCCACCGGGGTCGGCGCGATGCTTTCCTGCTCCTTTGCGCATCCGGCAGCAATGGCAAGAAGCCCGATAATACCAGCTATATATCTAATAGTCTTCATCTTACACTTTATTTAGCCTTTAATACACCTGCGTCATACGACTGCTTGATGTTTGAGCCGGAGACGACTCCGAACATCGGGTAAGACAGTTCCGACACATCTTCATTGAACTTCCATATGAATTCCTTGTCGGAATAGACGTCTTTGCCCTTCAATATGAACGGCATAAGCGACATTCCGGTGGCGAGATGGGCATCGACGCCGTTCTGCGTGACAGGGAATGAAACGGTCATTTCTTCGATATCCACATCTCCGACAATGTAGTTCACGCTGTTGTCCTTCGTATAGTCAAGACCTTCAGACAGAGAATACGCGCAGACATTGCCGACGGTGAGTTTCTTCGTCTTGGAGTTGTATTTCAGCACCATGGTATGGTCCGGATAAGATGCTTTTCCCTGCTTGATGGTGTCATTGGCCATCGTGCCGACATATTGGTCAGCAATCTTGTACTGCCACGGCACATCCGGCACGTCGACAGAAACCTTGGCAGAATAGGCCGCGCCGCTGCCGCATGCCGCCATAGCCATTATCCAGTTCGTCTTGCCCGGAGTCACCGGGACACGGAGAGTATAGCTTCCGTTACGGTTGCGCTTCGCATAAACCGCCTTCGGGTCGGAAAAATACTCGTCCAGCGAGGAGAGAAGTCCTACTTCCAGACTCTTCATGTCCGGGTCAATGCCGGAGACGAGAACGGTGGCAGATACTTGCTTATCGTATTGGTACACATTGATTTCCGATGCAAGCCCCACTTTAGGGACACGCCCCAGGGCATCGAAACCGGCCTCGACGTCGGCCTTTTCCTCCGCCTTCTGGCAAGAGAAGATGGCCGCAGCCATGATCATCATATATAGAATTCTATGTTTCATGCTAGTCCTCCTTATCATTGTCCTGTTCCTTAGACCATGGATTCTGCTCGTCCTCGGAAATCATGTCGTTTTCGGTGATTTCCTTCAGAGGGAGCTGGAACCACCAGAGATTGTCATGCGCAGGCACCTTGATCCTGTTCGCAGGCGTGTGGTTGCTGCCTTCGTAGTTACGGTCAATGCCTTTGCCGTTACGTCGGAGGTCATAGTAGCCATGTCCCTCGCCCCAGAGCTCGATGCGGCGCTGGAGCAGAACGTCGTCGACAGTCACCGAAGCGGCTTTCCATGCAATGTCACGTTTCGCCATCAGTTCGCCCAGGACAGATGCGGCCTTCGCCCCTTCTCCCAGACGCGCATAGGATTCAGCCTCAATGAGAACCATTTCGGAAGCCCTCATATAGATGTAATCCTGGAGCCACTGCGCCATGAAGCCGAATTTCCTGGAAGCATAAGGTCTTGCAGCTCCCGGCGTATCGGCGCTCGCGGTCTTGTCTCCCTCAGGTCCGTTGAAAAGCGACTTGCGGTAGTCAGTCTTGGAAATCTGGTCATAGAGCGACTTGTCTATCAGCTTGGCCGGCTGGTCCAGTCCGGCATATCCCAGACAGTCATTGCTCATGTGCGAGGAGAATGACACATAGGTCAGCTGCGTCTCGGTCGTATGGTTGAAGCCCCACATGAATTCAGCATCTTCCAGCTCCATGAATCCGCCGTGCAGACGTTCCCTGTCCATGATGTCGTAGCCCTGACGAGCCTTGGACGCCGCATCGGCCGCTTCCTGCCATTTCTGCACGAACAGGTAATATCTGGCCGCGATGCCATAGGCCACGCTGAGGTCAATCTCGTTCTTCGACGTGCGGCTGTAGCCGTCCAGGTATTTCACCGCTTCCGCAATGTTGTATTCGATATGTTCCATCACGACAGAGTAAGGGTTCCTGCCCTGACGGCTGTAAGCCACATCCGTAGGAATATTGTCCCTGGTGGCATACACGAGAGGCACTGAAGGGGCATCCGTACGAAGTTTTCCGTTCTCATCCACGGGGTCCTGGTACAGAAGCATCAGATACATGTAGGCCATTGCCCTTATCGCGTAAGCCTGGCCGATATAGCCCCGGACGGTCACGGAAGAAGGCTCCTCTCCCGGAGGGAAGAAATCCAATATCGCATTGGCATTGTTTATAAGCGTGTAATACTGGGTCCAGAACTGGTAGGTCCTGACATACTGGTCCATTCCGTAGTCGAAATTGTAGTCGTATTGTCCCCAGTTTTCGGTGCCGTCCAGGACAATGTCCTGTCCCATGAAGTCCGTAAGCATGTTGCAGAGGATGAAACCGCCGTCGTCATGCCCTTTGTAGACCGTGAACGGGGTCACCATCCATGAATACAGACCCGAGACATACGAGGCGAGGAATTCAGGGTCCGACTCCACCATCTCGGCTGCCTTGGTTCCGGTAAGATTACCGGTAGAATCCACATTGAAAGCATCCTCGCAGGAGGTCAGCATCAATGCAGCCGAAGTCAATATTATAAATATCCGTTTCATATTCTCCCGCTGTTAGAAGGTGAATGACAGTCCGGCAGAGACGGTTCTCAATGCCGAATAGGTGAAGCCGGCAGCTCCGCTGAACGACTGCCGCACGTCCAGTCCGCGGCGTTTCGACATGTACCACAGGTTATCCCCGATGACATACACCCTCAGGTTCGAAATCTTGGCTTTCTGTGTCAATGATTTCGGGAAAGTGTAGCCCACGGTGACGTTCTTCAGGCTGATGTAAGACGCCTTGGTAAGGAATCTCGTCGAAGTCTGGGAGGCTTCCTGATAGCGGTTCTGCACTCTAGGGACGTCAGTATCAGTATTTTGCGGCGTCCAGCGGCGGAAGATGTCCTTATGCCAGTTCGTGCCGGCAGATCCGCCGGACATCAGGCTCTGGTAGTTGGAATCCAGTGTCCATCCTCCGATCTGGTAAGCAAACTGTGCGCTCAGGTCCACCCCGAAGAATGTCCAGGACGTGGAGATGCCTCCGTAAACGGCAGGTATGGAACTCTTCCCTGTCTGAATCATCTTGGCATTGGCTGCCTCATGGACGAGGTCTTCTTCTTTTCCGGTGTACAAAGCTTCGCCGGTCTCACTGTCCACTCCCCTCCATTCGTACATGTAGAAATCGTAGAGGGAGCCGCCCTTGCGGCGCCAATAGTTTCCTGAGGCATATCCTTCTGCAGGTTCATTGGACGGAAGCTTGGTAATCTTGTTCTTGTATGATGTGCCGTTCAACGTGATGTTCCAGCCGAAGTTCCTGTGCTTGAAGATGTCTGCGGAGACCTCGAATTCCACTCCTATGTTCTTCATATCCATATCATTGACGAGCTGGCTTGCAGGGTCTCCCTGTGAAGGGGCCAATGCGCGGTAATAAATCATGTCCTTGGTTTCCTTTATGAAGAAATCCGCATTGACCGAAAGCCTGTCGAAGAATCGGGACTCGATACCGGCATTGAAATTATTGGATTTCTCCCAAGTGACGTCGGGCGCTGCGCGGAAGACTTTCACGATGGAAGCCTCGCCGTTCACGCGGTCGATGCGGTAAAGGTCTTCGTAAACCTTGGTCATACCGATATTGTCATTGCCCTGCGTGCCGTAGCTTGCCTTGAATTTCAGGTAGTTGACGGCTTCCACAGGGAGCAGGAACTTTTCCTGCTTGGCGTTCCATGAAAGTCCGAGTGACCAGAAACCGCCCCATCTCTTGTCCGGAGCGAATCTGGACGATGCGTCACGTCTGTAGGAAGCCGAAAGGAAGTATCTGTTTCCGTAGCTGTACTCGCCACGTCCGAAGACACCCTGAAGGAAATATGACGTTCTGCTGGATGTAAGGTCTTGGTATACAACGGCATTGGCAAAGTCAGAGACTGTCGGGTCAACGAAGTTGGTCATTGAACCGGCGAGTCCGTAGGAATGGTCGCTCTTGATTTCGTGTCCGAAAAGCAGGGAGACATTATGCTGTCCTTCGCGGCCGAAGTCCTTGTTGTAGGAAAGAAGCTGGTTCGTGTTCAATGCCGAATATCGGCTGGTATTCTGGGTTCCGCGTCCGTTCACGGTGGAGGCGTCGCCGCCGACAGGGGTAAAGAAGTTATCGGACTTGGTGTTGAAGACATCGTAGGCGACATTGACCGTAAACTTCAGTCCGTCAAGGATATTGATGTCCACATAACCGCGGGATGAGGTGTTGTCGCGGACGGTGTTCACGATGGAGGAAAGGAGCTGGCCGTAAGGGTTCGACAACTGGCCGTATGCACGCTGCTCGCCCCAGTCGTAAAGGTCTTCGCCCGTCTGTCCGTAAAGCCTTTCGCCCGTTTCAATGTCATATTTATATATAGGATAAATCGGTGCGATATTCTGGCCGAAGAAGAAGATGTTCGAATATGATCCGGCCCTTTCTGCGCCGAACTGGTCCTGGTTCGTGTTGGAATAGGCGATGTTTATGCCTGCCTTGATGAACTTGGCAATGTTCTGGTCCACCTTTCCCCTGACGGTCACCCTACGGAAGCCGGAGTTGGGAACATAGCCCTTGTCGTTCAGGTAAGAGACTGACATATAAGCCTTTGTCTTTTCAGAGCCACCGGAAACCGTGAGGGTATATTCCTGACGGATGCCGCGTTTGAAGACGTCCTTGTTCCAGTCGTCGGTCCACTTTCTTTCCTTGGCGGCAGGGTTGATCTTGCCTGTTCCGGGGAGTACCACTTCGCCGTCCTCCACACCTTTATATATGTTGTAGCGCAGATACTTGCTGACGAGGGCTCCGGAAGCATAAGCATTGGCCTGGCCCAGGCCCATTGAACCGCCGTAGTAGACTTCATTGCGAAGCGCTTCCCAGGTCATCTCGTAGTAGTCGGCCGGGCTGGTGATGATGTCGTAGGTCGGGACTCCTCTGGAATTCACTCCGACCTTCGCGTCGAATTCGATGCGGACCTTGTCGGAAGTGCCTCGTCTGGTGGTGATTATGATGACTCCGTTGGAACCTCTGGCACCGTACATGGAGTTCGCCGCAGCGTCCTTGAGCACCGTCATTGACTCGATGTCATGGGTCGGGATGGAGTTAAGGCTTCCTTCGTACGGCACTCCGTCGACGACCAGAAGCGGCGACTGTGATGCCGACACTGAGCCGAGTCCACGGATAATGATGCTGGCGGAAGAGCCTGGGGTTCCGGATGAGCTGGATGTCTGCAGGCCCGCCACCGCACCTTCAAGCGACTTGGAGATGTTGGTAGACTGCATCTTCTGCAATTTTTCTCCGCTGACTTGTGCGGCAGATCCCACGAAGGAGGATTTCTTCTGCACGCCATAGGCCACGACGATGGTTTCGTCAATGGCTTGTGAGTCAGGGTCGAGTTTCACGACAAGTTTCTTGCCCGCTTCGACGACAATCGCCCGCTCCACATATCCGATGGAACTGACAAGCAGGATGTCACCTTTCGAGACGTCAATGGCAAATACTCCCTGATCATCAGTCGACACTCCGGTGGTGGTGCCCTTGATGAATATGCCGGCGAACGGGATTCCTTCGCCAGTCACCGAATCCAATACTTGTCCCGATACAGAAACCTTCTGGGCCTGCATGGTCAAGGTCAGAACCAGTAACATCAGAGAAAACAGAGTTTTGGAAGCCTTCATCTGGTACTTATATATAATATTGGTTGTTTAATTGCGAGTCTAGTTACAGATTGTCATAGGCTCTCACATAAAGCGGTGCTAAAATTATTGATTTTTCGGATTAATCACAATTTTTTCGCCACAAATTTACGATTTTCTTGCTTGTATATACTTTATTGTCAGTATTTTAGCGATTTATTGCATTGATAAAATACGCGCAAGCTTACGATTTTTTAGTCATTCGCTAATAATTTTCAATCAAACAACGCAAATTTTCGCGCAGAATATTGACTCTCAATATTAAATAAATAACTTTAGCGACCGATTGAAAAATTACACGTCCTATGAACTTTTCGAAGTCAATTACAGCGGCTTTTGCCGTTATCGCCTCTTTCTCCGTTTCCGGCTGTCTGGAGAACATCAAGGAGAATACTCCCGACCTTTCCGAAGATGGAATAGAGTTTAAGATAGAGGTGTCCGACCCGACCGACAAGGGTGCGACGTTCCTCATCACCAACAACGGAACCGACAAGAACACGTGGTATGCGTTTGCATACGACGACGTGAACACGTCTCCGGAGGCGGCGATAAACAGAAAGGTCAAGGAGCTTTCAGGCGAGGAGGACGGCATCAAGAGTGTCATCCAGAGGGGTTCGAAAAGAATAAGGATAGATGACGGGCTTGCCCCGGCCACCAAGTATATATATGTGGTATTCGGTCTCACTTCAGAGGGCACCATATATGGCAAGCCGGCGTCATGTGAGTTCAAGACAGTCCACATGGAGACTACATATAAGGTAGAGCTAACCGCCGAGACTTCTTCAAGCGCAGAACTGACGGTTACTCCGGGAGGCGGCTCGACGGATACATGGTTCGCATTCGTCAGCGACGACACCACCTCGCCTGCAGAGGATCTTATAAAGAAGGAAATCGGAAAGCACGAGGATATTTCCAAGGAGCTGCACTCCGGCAAAAAGGCATTGACCTTCAAGGAATTGGAGGCAGGAAAGAAGCTTCGCGCCATCATTACGGGATTGGATGCGGACGGCGAGGTCTTCGGGAAACCGGCCGAGTTCGCGTTCCGTCTGACTCCAGAGGCTACGGCGAACGACGCGTGGAAGGTGACATACGACGGCTACGTTACGCCACAGGGCGCAGAAAAGCCATACCGGAAGATTACGAATACTTCCACTGACTCGGAGCGTTATTTCATCAGCGTCATCTCCGAGAACAATCTGCAGACCGGGTTCGACAATGACATCAACAAGTATATCAAATATGCCATCGAGAATCTGACATCTGCCTCGACCGGCTGGAGCAAGTACGTGTTCACGCAGACCGGCAGCATGTATTACCCGCTCCGCACACGCAAGAGCTACTATGCTTTCGCTATCGGCATTGACAAGAACGGTTATTTCACAGGCAAGTTCGCCATTTCCGACAAGTTCTACATCGAAGGCAAGGATTGGTCCGACGTATATGAGAAATGGCTCGGAAAATGGGAGGTGGTCGACAATGACGGCTACGGCTACGACATCACCATCGAGGAGGACAGCAAGGCGGACTACACGTTGAAGATTACCGGATGGAACGGTGTGATAGATACTCCTATACATGGTGTCATCGATGACGAGACCGGAAATCTGTGTCTCTCAGCATACAACTACGGCAAGCATGACCTTCCTACCGGCGACGGCGTGGTTTCCGTCACCAAGATGCTGGTAGGCCAGGCCGGCAAATATTACTACGGTGTTTCTGACGACAACAGCGATTCCTACTACATCTGCACGTGCAGCCTGGATTCGAAAGGCAAGAACGGTACAATGAAGGGCTACACGCTCCAGACCAGTTCCGGCAACATCACTTTCTCAATGATGTTCTACATCGGCATAGGCGACACCGGCACCTACACCTACGGCGACAAGTCCAAGTTCCCGATCTTCCCATGCCGCATGGGCCGGACAGGATTGTAGCGGGCCTGTAAACCCAAGCGAGATGTCGGGACGCGGCCACGGCAATATTTGTAACTCACTGATAATCAGATAGCATTTTAGCAATGGCGTGGAAACGCAGGCTTTTTTTGGCCACGTTTCCACGCCACATTTTGTAACTCATTGAAAATCAGCGCTGTTTCAGAACGGAGCGTGGCCGCGTCCCGACATCGACCTCTGACGCACCCCGTCGGGCATGCCTCCTGAAGTTCTCATCTCGCGTCCCGACGGACTGTCGCCTGACACGCATTCACAAGACGGGCAGCCATGCCTCCAGAGAGAATGTCCAACTTTACAGTAGCGGTCAACGGAAAACGGAACAAGTTGGCAGGCGCAATTTTGCACAAATATTTATCATTCAGTCACTTACTGCATTAAGCCCCTGCCAAGTATCATGAAAAAACATGGGACTTGGCAGGGTGCATTTGCGGAAGATATCGCCATATACAATTGAGTCACAAGGATTTACAGCTAAATAGCCAGAGCCGCATCCATGCCAACTTGTTCAGAAAATCGGAATGTTGCGGGTTGCGGGGATAGTGGCAGAGGTGGAAATAGAACAGCGTGTAAAGACAGAGGAGCTCTCACGCGTGTAGGCGACAGAAGGAATAGACGCCGCATAGGCCGGACTGTATAGTCATAAATTTTTTTGGGATTGAATTATTTACACTATATTTGCACCATTAACAAAACGCTTTGGATTTTATATGGAACCTCCCAGTTCTGTAAATAGTGATCAAAATCTGACAACAGGGGCGCCAGTGGACGATCCTCTGTCGAAAATTTTTACTGACGAATCATACCTTGTAGTTACCGGTCTTCCAGATGAGATGGAGGGCTGCGGATATGTCGTGTGCGGATATTCTCCGCTCACAGGTCTTTCGTATCTGGGCACGTCAAGTTCAATGAAATCCTGAAGCACAATCAATTATGGCACTATATCTTAAAAAAGAACTCGAAAACAAAGCAGAAATCGCCGTTTGGCAGATAACCGAAACCGAAGAAGAGCTCAAGACATTGAGCTCAACACCATCAGATGAGATGGAGGAAATTTCATGGATCAAAAGCGAGACCATGCGCAAGCAGAGGTTGGCAGTAAGGGCTCTTCTCAATGAACTTTTCGACGAGAAAGTCTACCTCAGCCACCATGACAACGGAAAACCGTTCCTGGAAAACAGGGTTACCAATATCAGCATCACACATACGGACAAGTATGTCGCTGTCATTCTGCATGATACGGAGGATGTAGGCATAGATATCGAGTCATTGGACAGAGATTTTTCCGCAGTGGAGCTGAAAGCATTGTCCGAAGACGAAATAGACGATTTGGACGACGACAAGAGAAATGAGCAACTCGCCATTTACTGGTGCGCCAAAGAGGCCATTTTCAAGAGATTATCTCTTTACAATGTGGATTTCGCGGAGCAGATCGAGATAGAGAAATTCCATCCTCGCGGAGAGGGCGAACTGGAGGCTACATTCGTAAGCAAGGACGGCTACGAGGACGAGTACGAACTGGAGTACATGACCTTCGACAGACATGTCCTCGTCTGGGTAGTCGGATAGTTTGGCACGGAACGCAATTAACTAAACATCAACATATTACGCATTACAGAGTCACCATTTGGGCGGCTCTGTATTTATTTTATCCACAATGTCGCTGTTGAAAACTTACATACAATATCAGGACAACGTGGAGGTTTTATAGCTACCTTTGTGAGAAGCGGCTTCGGAAAGCCGTATAGGGTAGAAAGCTTCTAATAACTGATAACCTTACACCGATATTATTATGGTAAAGTACGTAGTAAAACGCGACGGAAGACTCGTCGACTTCAACAATCAGAAAATCGTTGCCGCCATACTGAAGGCAATGGATGTTACCGAAACAGGTGAAGATATTGTTCTCGCAGCCAAGATTGCAGACACTATCTCGAAGAAAGAAACAGAGAGAATGGGCGTCGAGGAAATCCAGGACTGCGTCGAGTTCGAACTTATGAAAAGTCCACGCAAGGAAGTGGCGAAAAAATATATTGCGTACAGGAACCAGAGAAATCTCGCGCGCAAGGCCAAGACTTGCGAAATTTTCAAGGAAATCATTGACGCTCAGGCCAATGATATTACACGTGAGAATGCGAACATGAATGCCGACACGCCTGCCGGCATGATGATGAAGTTCGCGTCCGAGGCGACGAAGACTTACGTGGACGAGTGCCTGCTTTCCGAGGATGTCCGCGAGGCTGTCTACAACGGCTATATACATATCCATGACAAGGATTATTATCCGACCAAGAGTCTCACCTGCCTCCAGCACCCTCTGGACAAGATTCTGGATGAGGGATTCCACGCAGGGCACGGCGAATCGAGACCTGCCAAAAGAATAGAGACGGCAGCTGTCCTGGCTTGTATTTCCATGGAGACCGTGCAGAACGAAATGCATGGAGGTCAGGCAATTCCGGCATTTGACTTCTATCTGGCGCCATTCGTAAGAAAGACATACAAGGAGGAAATCGACCAGCTTTCCGCACTGGAAGGCATTGACCTCAGTGCATTGAAAGATGCTCCTATTGACGATTACATCAAGCGCGACCTGGTCGGCATCAAGGGCGAAGAAAGGATGAAACAGCATGCCATCAACATGACAGTGAGCAGGGTGCATCAGGCGATGGAGGCTTTCGTGCACAACATGAACACGATTCATTCCAGAGGCGGCAACCAGGTGGTATTCAGCTCGATAAACTACGGAACGGACACTTCTGCCGAGGGACGTTGCATCATCAGGGAAATCCTCAACACGACATACGAGGGTGTCGGCAATGGTTCCACCGCCATCTTCCCTATCCAGATCTGGAAGAAGAAGCGCGGCGTCAGCTATTTGCCTGAGGACCCGAACTATGACCTTTACAAGTTCGCCTGCAAGGTTTCCGCAAGACGTTTCTTCCCGAATTTTCTGAACCTCGACGCGACATTCAACCAGTGCGCGGAATGGAGGGCTGATGACCCGCAGAGATATATGCATGAAGTGGCGACGATGGGTTGCCGCACACGTGTTTTCGAGAACAGGTTCGGACCGAAGACTTCGGTAGGAAGGGGCAATATCAGTTTCACGACCGTGAATATTGTCCGTCTGGCAATCGAATGCATGGGCATTGAAAACAAGGAAGCGAGAATCACGGAGTTCTTCAACAAACTCGACCACGTCTTGGACATTACTGCGCAGCAGCTCTGCGAACGCTTTGATTTCCAGAAGACTGCGCTCAAGAAGCAGTTCCCTCTGCTGATGGGCAAACTCTGGCTCGGAAGCGAAGACCTGAACCCGGATGATACCATCGAGTCGGTAATCAACCAGGGGACGCTCGGCATCGGATTCATCGGCCTGGCGGAATGCCTTATCGCATTGACAGGAAAACATCATGGCGAATCCGAAGAGGCTCAGGAGCTTGGACTCAGAATCGTGACTTATTTCCGCGACAAGGCCAATGCTTATTCAGAGAAGTTCCAGCACAATTTCAGTGTGCTCGGCACGCCGGCTGAAGGTCTTTCAGGACGCTTCACGAAGATGGACAAGAAGAAGTTCGGCATCATAAAGGGCGTTACGGACAAGGATTACTATACCAATTCAAGCCACGTTCCGGTTTACTTCCATTGCACGCCGAAGCACAAGGCCGAGGTAGAGGCTCCGTATCATGATCTTGAAAGGGGCGGTCATATCTTCTACGTGGAAATCGACGGTGACGCGACACATAATCCGGAGGCCATCATGAACATAGTGGACTTGATGGACAAGTACAACATCGGTTACGGCAGCGTGAACCACAACCGCAACAGATGTCTGGATTGCGGATATGAGGATGCGACGGAGGGACTTGAGGAATGTCCTCATTGTCACGGACATAACATCGACACGCTCCAGAGGATTACGGGTTACCTGGTAGGTACGACAAACCGCTGGAACAGCGCCAAGCTCGCCGAACTGAAGGACAGAGTCGTTCACAAATAGTCATTTCGAGGACATATCTCTTTTCGAAGATGGCGTATACTGGCCGTACACGACTGATGAGACAGGAATATAGACCGACAGACGAGCAACGATTATAAGGATTACTAAAGAATTAGTTAGAGCCCGTCAGGGCGAGAGCAAGTCCCTTCCCCGAGGGGAGGGATTTAGGGTGAGGGTAACGTAATAACGCGCGTTGGGCCTGTACCCTCAAACGAGCAACCACCCACGCGAGAAAACCCAGCAAAAGAATATGCATGAACTTTACATAATGGAGGTGATGGAGCAGACCATGGCTGACGGCCCGGGCCTCCGCACCTCCATTTATTGTGCCGGATGCGAACATCATTGCCCCGGATGCCACAACCCGCAGTCCTGGAAATTCGAGAACGGTCACAAGATGAGTATCGACGATCTCATGCAGGTCATCAAGGATGACGATATCAGCAATGTTTCTTTCAGCGGCGGCGATCCGTTCTACCAGGTGGAGGGGTTCACCGAGCTGGCAAGACGGATAAAGACGGAAACGAACAAGACCATCTGGTGCTGGACCGGCTTCACCTACGAGGAAATCCTGGCAGACAGTCATTTGTCAATGCTTCTCCCGTATCTGGATGTTCTCGTGGACGGGCCATATATAGAGGCTCTGCGCGACACCCAGCTGCATTTCCGCGGCAGTTCGAACCAGCGGATCATCCATCTCACGCCGGAAGAGGACGATGAGATCCCCGGCACCGTAAAAATCATCCCGTTCAAGTAAATTGCACCTGGAAAGCGTAAAATCCGATCGCTTGCCTACACTTCATATAGGGCGAAAAGTGCAGACCCGCTGCCGGACATTGACGCATAAGCTGCTCCCGAATCGTAGAGCGACTGCTTTATCGCAGCCAGTTCAGGGTGTGCCTCGAACACCGTCGCCTCGAAATCATTGACCAGCAAATCTTTCCACTCCTGGACAGGCTTGGCGAGGACATCTCCGAGTCTGACGGCAGGGACGGCCGGCTTGATGCCGCGATATGCTTCGGCGGTAGACACTTCTATCCCCTCGGGCACGACAATGCGGAGCCCGTATGAGCCTGGAGCGGCATCAGACGACTCTACTATATTGATATTCAAATCATAAGGAGAAAGAATCTCTCCCCTGCCGCTTCCCATCATCGGACGGTTCCACGCGAAAAACGCGCAATCGCTTCCGAGCCTGGCGGCATATTCGGAGACCTGCTGTTTGGAAAGCCCAAGGTCGAACATTTCGGAAAGCATGGTCAATGTATATGCAGCGTCTGCGGAGCCGCCGCCAAGTCCGGCGCCCACAGGAGATGTCTTCTCCAGATATATCTTCACCGGAGGAAGATTAAACTCAGCATCAAGCAAGTGATAAGCCTTGGCACACAGGTCCTTGGTCACCGGCCAGTCTACTCCTTCACGTCTCGCCACGGTTATCATCAGCTTTCCGTCGCCGGATATGCCTTGTGCGAATGTCGGCATCACATCGTCATCGAACGCGTCGAACTCTTCCGATGCGGAAGCAGTGAGGTCAGTAATCTTGGGCCTGTCACCATAGAGGGCAGACAGCCTCGCGGATGTCCGGCTATAGTCATCCCCCTTTATTATTTCCAATGTGTCATGTATCTGATTACAAGGATAGAACAATGTTTCCAGATCATGATATCCATCTTCTCTTTTCCTGAGGACATTGAGTCCTAGATTTATTTTTACAGGAGGTTCTGTTATCATAACATTCCTTTTTTTACAGCTCCATGAATGACGTTATTCGGACAAACTTACATAAAATCCATTGAATTTGTGTAAGTTTGTGCCTGCAATCGTAATATCAAGTAGATGAAACACGAAATTATCATAAATGACCTGGCGCATATCGGCGAGGCTGCCGACAAATTCCTGAAAGAGACTGCCGGTCATAGCGTCATCGCATTTTACGCACCGATGGGTGCAGGCAAAACGACATTTACCACAGCTCTCTGCCACAGGCTGGGCGTAAAGGAAGATGCCGTAAGCTCGCCTACCTTTTCCATTGTCAATGAATACAAGACTTCTGACGGAGATTCGGTATTCCACTTCGACTTCTACAGAATCACCCGCACGGAAGAGGCTTTCGACATAGGCTTCTACGACTACATCGACAGCGGCTGCCTGTGCCTCATCGAATGGCCGGAGAATATCGAGAGCATCCTTCCTGAAGAGACATTGAAAGTCAGCATTGCCGTACGCCCGGACGAGAGCCGCGTCATCACTTGGGAAGACCAGTAACCGTGACTGAAGATATAAAACCATTGATCTTCAGCTCGGTAGAAACACTGTTCTTTACCAATACGGGGACTCCCCCACGCTCATGTGACGTCAGGCCGGCATAAAATGTTCCTCCATATAGCGCGCCGCAGCGCGTGTCCATAAGGTTGTAACGCTTGGGCAGGACACAGGTGTACACATTTTCATCATCCTGGACATTGCGGACGAATGTCTCGCCCGACGAGTAGTCAATGCCGACATAAGCATATCCGCCATCTTCGACATAATAGTCAAAAACTCGCTTGTCGTTGTCCATCGTGCCGAAGATATTGCCATTCATGTCCCACATAAGCGCGGACGAGGAGTACCATGCATTTCTGGAGTAATCCGTCTTCATGTACATGTCCTTTCCGGACCACAGGGCCTTGCATCCTGCCATATAACACCCGCCTCCTGCATAGAAACGACGCTCATCATCGCCCGCCAGCATTATCGCATAAGCATTATATCCACCGGAATTACCTGATATATAAATCTTTCCGTCAATCACCCTGACATCGGAAACATTGGTCATCTCATAAGGACATCTTAATGGTGAGGAGGCATCATTTTCCACCAGGAATACCGCAGGCCGCTGCTCCGTCACCCGTTTGGACGGTATCTGATAAGCGAAATACAGATTTCCGCCGTCATCACTGACTGCACCGGCAGGATTGGTCTGGTCCGATATTCCGCCAATGACATATCCCTGGGAATCATGGAACAGGGTTTCGCCGTTACAGCGCCACGTAAAGCCCGCCCCGTCGCGGTTCTGGCTGAGAGTGTATATCTGTCCGTCCTTGACAAGGAAACCGCAAATCATTTCCCTGCCCTTGAACCTGATGATTTCCTCGCCGTCCCTGCAAATGACCGTCTCCGAGCCGGAAGACCAATCCGTATAAAGGTGCCCGTCAATGTATCTGTGCATGTCCGGAGCGTAACTGATATTTGTCCCCGGTCCGCCGGCTATGGAAAATATCTTCTCCATGTTCTTGTAGACATTGATTCTGAACGGCTCATTGTCTCCTGCCGTATCTCGTTGCCAGAAATAGCTGGGGGCGAATTCCACAGCCGTGATGAAGACTGCTGTGTCAGTTTTCTTGTCGTCTTCAGACGACGCGCCTTTATTGTGGCGTTCCGCCAAAAGTGTTTCTGATCTGTGTTTGTTCAGTCTGGACTCTCCGGTGTCCAGCAGGCCGCATCCGAACAGCAATAGCAGCAGTACGGCAATGGCCGAAAAAGTAGTCTGTTTCATGGTTATGCTTTTTTTCCGCAAGTACGCAATAAAAAAGAAAAGCTCCGAATTCTTTCACCAAGAACTGGAGCTTTTTACCACAAATGGAAGATTTTTAATTTACCCACAACATAAAAATCTTCAATTAATGCCTATATACCCACTCTGAAGCCTATTTCGAAGTTCATCATCAACGGCTGCTGAGTCCTGATGCTGACCGGCTGTCCGCAATCAAAATAATATCTCAACCCTGGATTTACATACAATCCGAGCTTGTCAGCAAGCATGAATTCCACTCCGAAGCCGGCACCGGCCGAAGCCTGAACACCTTTTACGCTTTCATGATAACGAATATCGCCCTCTGAACGGCCGATTCTGTAGACATTGGAAATACCCTTCTCCACAGCACCGCCCGCATAGGCATAAAACTTGACTTTGGTCCCGTCCACGATATTGTAATATACATTTACGGGGATACCTACATAATGTAAGGTATTCTTTATATCTGAAGAGGTTACAATTGTCGTTTTCCCCTCATGGATGTTCGTGTAGACTCCGGTAAACGTTCTCTGGAGCATCGAATAGTTCAGTCCGATACCTGCCGACCAGCGTTTCGCGAAAGGAATCCTCGTGGAGAATCCGAATGAAAGCGGAATCATATACTTGGAGTTCTTGCCGACTTGCTCGATATAAGTCGCTTCCAGAATACCCTCCCCCGGTGCCCGGAAACCGCCGAAGCCATTGTAGCCCTTGGCATTGCCATTGCTTGCAAGGTCTCCGCCGACAGTCATTGAAATCTTCCTGCGTCCTTTCGGCTCATCCTCATCTGCGATGGAATCGAAATAGTCGCCCAGCTTTCCTGTTTCTTCTTCAACTTCTTGATTCGAAACCTGCTCATGAGGTGTTTCTGCCTGACCGAGGTCCACCGGTTCTTCCGATACGCTGTCCTCCTGAACAACTTCCGGCAAACTTTCTTCCACAGGGATTTCATTCACAACCACCGGACGGGAAATTTTCCTGACGGGCTTCACTACATCAGCTATAAGTTCCTCTGAATGAGCTATTTGATTATCAGAGTCTTCCCTCACCTCGGCAGTGACAGCCGGTTTTTCCACCACTGTAATATCCTCCTTTTCAGGGAACAGCAGAACAAACCCGGTCACCAGCACGGCAGCCGCAGCCATCACCGCAGTGGTGCGCTTCAGCCACAATGGCAGCACAGGTTCACGCTTCCTGTCAAGGCGGGAGAACACCTCATCCATCAGATACGAAGGAACTTCTTCCTCAGCATCTGCCAGAATGGAGCGAATCTCCTTGTCAAACTCTGTATTAATGTCTTGCATCTTTCCTGTTTTTTATCTTGTCCTGCAGCATCGCACGTGCCCTCAACAACTGGGAACGCGATGTAGCCGCACTGATATTCAAGGCTTTGGCGATTTCATCGTGTGAAAAACCCTCTATCACATACATATTGAAAACCGTCCTGTAGCCAGCCGGCAGTGCTGCCACGAGCTGCATAATCTCCTTATATCCCAAATCTTGAACCTGAGACGGCATGTCGCTGCTCACATTCCACGCAGAATCCAGATCATCGCTCATCTTGAGCGCGTCTTTTTTCCGCAGGGACATAAGTGCAGTATTGACAAAGATCCGTCTTGCCCAACCATCGAATGAACCTGTATCAGAGAATGAGTCTATCTTGGAGAACAATGTCACAAAGGCATCTTGCAGGACATCCTCGGCAGCTTTACGTTCGCCCATATAGCGGAGGCATACGGAGAACATTTTCGGCGCAAGATGCTCATACAGCAGCTTCTGCGCTTTCCTTTCCCCTTTTATACAGCCCTCTATGACATCGCTATATGCCGCTGTTCCCATTCTTTTTCAGGCCTAAACTCTAGTTGTCCGTAAATAAAGATGCAATTCAAATGCGAAATGTTGCATGAAACCGATTTTGGAGCCCCGAATTATCTCAACCACTTCTCCGGGTCCTGAGGCGTGGTACCTTTCCAAATCTGGAAATGCAGCTGCGTCGCTCCGTCAATGGTGTCGACGGTTCCGATTATATCACCGGTCTTGATCTTGTCTCCCGGTTTCACGACCGCGCTTCCCAGTTTGCAATAGAACGAGAAATAATTTCCATGCTGCACCAGGACGCATTTGTTATACCCAGGCATCACCACGATCTGCTTCACCACCCCGTCGAAAACCGCCTGTACGGCAGCACCTTTTGCCATGGAAATCGTAATGCCGTTGTTGAATGGCAGTTTGACTGATTTGAATACAGGATGATAATGCTGTCCGAAATGATCCGTTACCGCGCCATCTGCCGGCCAAGGAAGCTTGCCCTTGTTCTTGGCAAATTCAGCATCCAGCTTGATATCCACCGGTTTACGTGTGGTCGACTTGCCGGATTTCCCATTGACGGCAGCAGCGATGATTCTCTGGATTTCGCGGTTGAGGGCATCCACCTGACGCTTTTTCGCCGCCAGTTCCTTCTGGTATTTCGTCCTGTTGCGCTGCAGCTGTGTGACAATCCTTGCCGACTCGGCCTCTTCCTGCTGAAGCGACTGGACATCCGCTGCCCGACGGCTTCTGATTACCTCAGCATCACGTTTCAAGACACTGAGCGAATCCATTTCACGCTGCAATTCAGACTTTGTATCGATAATTTTCTCGCCCTGCCGGTTCATTTCAGCAGACAGGTTACGAAGATACCCTGCTCTTCTGAAGGCCTGCCCGACATTCTCACTTGCAAGGATATACATATACCAGACCTTGGAATCACGGTTCTTGTAAGCGCTCTTGACCAGTTTCGAATAATAAAGCGAGAGCGTATCCAGACGCGCCTGCACCCTGTCCACATCCTTCTGCTTCGCATTTATCCTGCCGGTCAATGCCGCAATCTCCCTGTCGCTCTCCGCCACAAGCTCCTTCCTGTCCGCAACCTTCTTCCGGACCAGGTTCAATGTCGTCAATGCGTTGCTGCTCTTCGCAGCATTTTCTTTCAACTGCTTGTCAATGAGCGCAATTTCCTTTTCCAGCTTGGCCTTACGGCTTTCCTGTACCCGTGTATCCTGCGCTGAAAGACTCAGAGGAACCAGCATTGCCGCTGCAGCAATGATATTGATAAGCAGTTTTTTCATCATTCCTTACCCTCCGAAGCCTTGTTTTTCGCCTGCTGCCTGTAGACTTTCGCAAGGTCTTTCTCGCCCAACGCCTCCAGTACCGTGGCATAATGGTCCAGAATAGTGGCGCTGTCCTTGCCTCCGTACAGCATCGCATGTTTGAAGAAAGGCTTGGCTTCCAATGCTTTGCCCTGCAGATACAGTATCCATCCGAAGGTGTCCAGATAAGTCGCATTGTCCGGCTCGGCCTCAACCGTCTTCTTGCTCATCGCATAAGCCTTCTTCAGTTTCTTGCCCTCGACGGACAGATAATAGGCGTAATTGTTCAGAACCGGAGCATTGTCCGGGGCTACTTTCAATGCTGTTTCATACGACTTGAACGCCTTGGACTGATCACCCAGAAGATGATACATATCACCGATGGTGCTCCACGCAGTCACGAACGTGGCGCTGTCAGTCGGCGCAATCCGCAGCATCTTCACACAATTCTCTATAACGGCTGGATAATTCTTCCTGTTGAACTCAGCAGCATTGGCAAACTCCAGAAAACCAGCCTCTTGCGGAAATCTCACCATGGCAGAATCACATGCGCTGACCACCTTGTCCCAATCATTGATATAAAGCAGGGTCTGGATATAGCTGGCCGTCGCGCCCACATTGTCCGGAAACTCCGTCATCACCTTTTTGAATGCATCGGCGGCCGCCTCTTTCCTGTCGGTAACGAGATAGTACAATCCGGCTGTCTGAAGAATGGAAGAATCTGCAGGATGGGCATTTACAGCGATATTGACCGTCGAATCCAACTGACTCGAAAAAGATTTCATAAACCTCGGATCCGACTGTCTGAATACGGCCTGGAGATATTCCGCCTTGCCGGCAGGTGTCGCATCGCGGTCAGCCATGAGGATATCCAATGTCTTGAAATATGACACGTAATCCCTTGCTATCCTGTAAGTTTCAGCTTTTCCCAGCAATGCCGGAGCGTAGCTCTTGTCCAGTGACAGGGCCTCATCGTAATATGCAAGGGCCGAGGAATCATTGTACATTCCCATCTCATAGTCGCCCAGCATTGACAATACCTGCGGAGACGAGTATTCCTTATTGTATTCTTCCAGCGCCTTATATGCCTCTTCGTGGCGTTCCTGCCTGCTGAGGATATTGAAACGCGTCATCACCGTCGCATCGCTCTTTCCGAACTGGGTCTCGATGTCGCCGATGATTTTCAGCGCCTTATCTGCCTGACCCTGATTGATATACAGGTTCGCAAGCCCATAGTACAACTCGCTTTTCTTCGGGAAGTCGCGCAACAGGGATTCATACATGTCGATGGTCAGGACCGACCGCCCCGTCATGCCGTACAGACCTGCCAGCATGTAGCGGTACCAATAGTTCGTGGAGTCCAGCGCCACAGCCTGCTTGAGGTCCCGTTCAGAGTCCGCAGCATTCTTCAGCCGCATGTTGCAAAGCCCGCGGTAATACCATGCAGCGTCATTGTCCGGAGATGTTTTCAGGATAGCGTCCAACATGGTTTTCGCTCCCGTAAAGTTCTCATCTTCATACATTTGAACGGCGTTCACAATCCTGCCGTCCGCCCGAATTCCGGCCTGCGCCGACGCTTCCGCCCCGAAGGTCCCTGCTATCGCAATGACGGCTATCGCCAATGTCCTGAGTATCTTGTTCATGTCAATGTCTTTTTATCAATGCGGTTATCACAGTGTGCAATAAACACGCCATCAGACAAAAATACGAAAAAAGCGTGGATTCGTTGCAAATCCACGCCTGCTTTATATCGCTGATAACCTTTTCTACTGATTCTCAGCCTCTTCTACAGCCTTGAAATATCTGTATGAATTGACCTTGAGCTCACCTATTGAAAGTTCATCGCAAACGATGGTTCCTTCCTGATGAGCCTGGAGGCCTGAAAGTGTGCAATAGTGAGTGTATGGTCCCTCTACGGCATCCTTGATGGCACGTGCCTTCTTGCTGCCGAATGCAAGGATAACTACTTCCTTGGCACTGAGCACTGTAGCGACACCGACGGTAAGAGCGGACTTAGGCACCTGGTTCACGTCGTTGTTGAAGAAACGAGAGTTCACCACACGTGTGTCGTAGGTAAGGACAACCTCTCTGGTTCTGGACTGGAGTGATGAGAACGGCTCATTGAAAGCGATATGTCCGTCCTCGCCTACGCCGCCGAGGAAGAGGTCGAATCCGCCCGCGTCCACAATAGCTTTCTCGTATGCTTCGCATTCAGCTTTTACGTCAGCCGCATTGCCGTTGAGAATGTGGATATTCTCTGCCGGCTCGTCGATCTGGTCGAAGAGGTATTTGTGCATGAATGAGTGGTAGCTCTCAGGATGTGATTCCGGAAGGCCTACATACTCGTCCATGTTGAAAGAAATCACGTTCTTGAAAGATACTTCGCCTGCCTTTACCATACGGATAAGTTCTGCGTAAGTCTCGATAGGAGTGGAGCCTGTGCAGAGTCCGATTACGAAAGGCTCATTCGTACGTGCTGCCTTTTCATTGATTTTCTTGGCGATATAGTGAGCAGCCCAGATGGATCCTTTGCTGCTGTTTTCTCTGATGACAAGTTTCATTTCTCTATTGTTTTACGATGTTAATATAATTTAAGGAACACCTCAATAGCCTGATATTCAGCCATTCCGAGTTCATCGTAGAGGCGTGCCGTGTTCTGGGTGCGATCCTCTGCCCTCTGCCAGAATTCACGTGGGTCATCTCCTGGGAACGGAACGATGTCCTTCTGTGAAAGGTGACGGAAGATGGCGTGACGTTTCTCGACCACCTCGTCCGGGCTCAATGGAACTGCCATGTCCACGCGGCCGAGTTCCCACTCCATCCATGCGCCTCTGTAGAGCCATACGTGGGTCTCGTTCAGCCAGTTCTCGCCTTCCTCTTTCAACTGCTCGATAGCCTCGAGAGCAGCCTCGGTACATACTCTGTGTGTTCCATGAGGGTCGGCAAGGTCGCCCGCCATGAAAATCTGGTCAGGACGAAGTTTCTTGATCAACGCCTTGATGATATCCAGATCCGCCTGTGTACGAGGGAGTTTCTTCACTCCGCCGGACTCATAGAAAGGAAGATTGAGGAAGTGGACATTGGTATTGTCGTTAAGACCGAATGATCTGTCAGCGCCTCTGGCCTCGCTACGACGGATTGCGCCCTTGATGGCGAGAAGTTCCTTAGGCTCCGGCTCACCCGGTTTCTTGGAATCAATGATAGCCTTGACCCTGTCGAACTCATCTGCAAATCCGAGCTGATGAGCTGCATCCATGTGCTGGAGAACCACATCGTCATGCACTGCAAGGTCTCCGGATGTCTCGTACGCTACGTGGACATTGTGGCCCTGATGAACGAGACGGATGAATGTTCCGCCCATTGAAATGACGTCATCGTCAGGATGCGGCGAGAAAATGAGCACCGTCTTAGGGTAAGGCAATGCCGATACAGGTCTCTGGCTGTCGTCAGCATTAGGCTTTCCGCCCGGCCATCCGGTAATGGTATGCTGGAGGTCGTTGAACACCTCGATATTGATTTTGTCATAAGGACCGAACTTGTCAAGCAGTTCTCCGAGCGAGTGTTCCAGATAATCTTTCTGGGTAAGCTTCAGAATCGGCTTGTGTACTTCCTGGCAAAGCCATACTACAGCCTTTCTGATGAACTTTCTGGTCCAGTCGCAAGGGCCTACCAGCCAAGGAGATACAACTCTCGTAAGGAGAGACCCGGCAGTCTCGTCCACATAGCAGCAGATGTTCTGGTGTCCCTGGAGGAGAGATGCCGGATATTCGTAGTCAGGATTGCATTCGCAGACATGCTTTACTGCATTTGCCTTGTCCTCGCCCCAAGCCATGAGCACGATTTTCTTGGCGCTCATCATGGTGTCGATACCGATGGTGATGGCCTGAGAAGGTGTATGCTTGAAATCGCCGTTGAAGTTCTTTCCCTGACGTTTTCTCGACTGGTAAGAAAGCAGTACGGTACGTGTCCTGCTGACAGGTGACGTGCCGGCTTCATTGAATCCTACCTGGGCCATTTCGCCCATGCCGATTACGAGCATGTCCAGTCCGCGGACCATCTTGTCATACTCCTCGCAATAAGCGGTGATTTTATCCTCAGGAACGCTGCCGTCAGGAATGTGGATGTTTTCCTCCTTGATATCGACAGCATTGAGGAGTGAGTTGTGCAGGATGCTGTTACGGCTCTGCGGCTCACCTTTCCCATAAGGATAGTACTCGTCTATAGAGTAGACCTCAACGTTGCTGAATGATACTTTTCCCTCCTGGTACTTCCTGGTAAGCCATTTGTAGAGGGATACCGGGGTAACACCTGTGGAAAGACCCAGTTTGAAGGTTCTTCCCTGGCATGCATTGATGGAATCAATGATCTCGTCAGCAATTACTTCGCTGGCTGTTGTGGACTGGTCATAAATCTCAGTCCTGATTTTCTCATAACTGTGGAGAATGTCGGAAGGTATGTTCTTCTCGACAAGACCGCCTTCTTTAGGCAATGTAAAGTGTTTCATTATGCAACTGCATTAGTATTGGTCAAGCCACAAAGTTACTCATTTAAGCCAACATTCCCAAATAAAGCCAAGTTTCTACCGTTCCAGGCGGTCCAGAAAGCGATAACTGAAAGATTCCAGGATATGGCGGGGCGCAATGGGGCTTTCGCGGTATGATCCCGGAAGGGTTATCGCATCATATCCCATGGCGTCAAAACCACATTCTCCGGACAGGTCTTCACGCCCGTTCAAACGGCATCCGGAGGAAACCATCGCGGCGGCATCTTCCAAGTCGGCAATGGTGCGTGATAGTTTCAACACCCTGGAAAAGGCACGCGCCGAAAGACCAAGCCTGTTCGACATCTTCTCCATAAGCGCGGCGCATTCGTCTGACAGACGGCAAAACTTTCCAAGCATTTCACCGGTCATCCCGGCATTGACATGGACATCGGTGCCCGCGAATCGGATTTGCTGGATTTTGCGCGCCACCAGCACGCGACGGGCGATTTCCGCGCTGGTCTCACATTGACAAGCATTGTCCTTCCCCTCCGAACGTTGCCGCCGCACCATGTCTTCCGGCGGCACCGGCCGCATAGTGAGCTGAATGTCAATGCGATCCATTATCGGTCCGGACAGACGACCCATGTAAGCCTGGCGCTGGGACGGCGTGCAGGTGCATTTTCCTTTCACTCCGTAATAGCCGCAAGGGCAAGGGTTGGAGGCTGCCACCAGCATGAAGGAAGCGGGGAATTCCACCTTGGACCGCAGCCTGGAAATCACCACTTTACGGTCCTCCAACGGCCCACGCAGCGCTTCCGTGATATTGCGCGGCATCTGCGCGAACTCATCCAGAAACAGCACGCCGTTCTCCGCCAGCGACACCTCGCCGGGCAAGATGTTCTCACCGTTTCCGCCACCGATTATCGCCGCCATGGACGCACTGTAATGCGGAGCCCTGAACGGGCGTTCACGCATAAGTCCCAATGTGGCAGTCCGCAGGCCCGCCACGGAATAAATCTTACTGGTTTCAATCGCCTCCGCAGTCTGCATCCTGGGCATTATGCCGATCATCGCCTTGGCAAGAGATGTCTTTCCTGAGCCGGGAGAGCCCACCATAATCACATTGTGCCCGCCCGCAGCCGCGATTTCCAGCCCCCGTTTCGCCCCGTCCTGGCCGACGATGTCCGCGAAATCCATGTAGTCTTTCAATGTTTTTTCAGTCTGAGGCACATTGCGTCCAGTCACAAGCAGATCCGAAACATCTTCCTTGTCTTCAAGAATACGCAGCACGTCGGAAATCGTCTTCACTCCGAACACCCTGGTCCCGCCGAGTTCCGCCGCTTCCAATGCGGATTCTTCCGGAAAAATGCAGCCTTCAAACCCCGCTGCGGACGCATATTCGGCAATCGGCAGGGCTCCGGGGATTCCGCGGATCGTCGCGTCCAGTCCCAATTCTCCCATAATCACGTATTTGTCCAATGCGGGGAGTTCGCATTGCCCTGACGCGGCAATGATTCCCAGGGCAATGGGGAGGTCATACCCGCTTCCGTTCTTGCGCATGTCCGCGGGTGCCAGATTTATGACTATCTTCTTTCCCGGAATGCGGAACCCTATGGACTGGAGAGCCGTCATCGTACGGAGCAGGCTTTCTTTCACGGCCACGTCGGCGAGTCCCACCAGATGAATCCCGATTCCGGAATTGATGTCCACTTCCACCGTCACAGGTACTGCCTGTATACCAATGCATTTCGCACAGAAAATATTTATGAGCATAGTTCAGATTTTTTCCTCCAAGGTCGACGGAAAAGCCCGTTGGATTAATTAAAAAAGATATATATGTGGCGGAAAATTCCTCCGTGTGGGGAAATTTTCTTAACTTCGACGCGGCAGAAGGAAAAACGAAAACAACATGAAAGCCAACATATTCAGTTCAATAGGAAAGTACACGCTCTTTCTCAGGCAGGTGTTCCGCAAACCGGAGAAACGCAGCATGCTCAGGAAGCAATTCATCATAGAAACAGACAGGCTGGTGATGTCGTCGATTGTCATCGTCGGTGTCATTTCCCTGTTTATGGGAGGTGTCCTGGTAATCCAGACCGCATCCAACATGGAAAATCCATTTCTGGACAGGATGCTTATCGGCTATATGGTGCGTGAAAGCATGATATTGGAATTCAGTTCCACAATGGTAGCATTGATCCTGGCGGGCAAGATGGGATCCAGCATTGCTTCGGAAATCGGCAGCATGCGAATCACCCAGCAGCTTGACGCCATCGACATGATGGGTATCAACAGCGCGTCTTTCGTGGCCCGCCCGAAAATTCTCGCGGCCACCATCCTCAGTCCGGTGCTGACACTTTTCAGTTTCGTTCTCGGACTCGCCGGAGGAGCATTGATAACATGGGCGACGGGGATTATTCCCATCGGAAAATATTTCACAGGCATAAAGTTTTCTTTCAATGGCTTTTTCATGGTCTACAGCTGTTTCAAGACGGCGGTATTCTGTTTCATCATTTCATCTGTCGCCTCTTATCACGGATACAATGCCAAGGACGGGTCTCTCGGAGTGGGAAAATCCAGCACCAAGGCGATCGTGGCATCAAGTATCCTGATACTCATGTCGGACCTTATAATCACCCAGCTTCTCCTTTATTGATATGATTACAGTCAAGAATCTTCAGAAAAGCTTCGACGGGAAGCAGGTTCTAAAGGATATTTCAATGTCTTTCCGCCCCGGCGAGTGCAATATGCTGATCGGAGCCAGCGGTTCCGGCAAGACAGTGCTGCTCAACATGTTGATCGGACTCACGGAGCCTGATTCAGGCGAGATCTGGTACGGGGACGAGGAATTTACCAGAATGTCGGAAACGGAGAAAAAGGCATTGCACCAGAAAATCGGAGTTCTCTTCCAGGGCAGCGCGCTTTTCGATTTCCGCACCGTGCTGGGCAACATCATGTTTCCTATGGATTTCCTCACGGATTGGAGCCTGGCGGAGAAGAAAGAACGCGCCAGATATCTTCTGGACAAGGTGAATGTCAAGGATTCGGAGGACAAATATCCTGATGAGCTTTCCGGCGGCATGCAGAAACGTGTCGGCATCGCCCGTGCAATTGCATTGAACCCGGAATATCTGTTTTGCGACGAGCCTAATTCTGGGCTTGATCCCGAGACGTCCATCGTCATAGACCAGCTAATCAGTTCATTGACCAAGGAGCTGGGCATCACGACCATCATGAATACTCATGACATGAATTCGATTCTGGAAATCGGGGACAATATCGGATTCCTGCACAAGGGCACGATCCTGTGGGAGGGTGACAGGCATTCGATCCTGTCTTCGGACTGCAGGCAACTGACAGATTTCCTGTATTCCAACACATTGGCCAGAAACATCATACGGCCGCAAGGACGGTAAACTTACCATCACACATAACGACAAAAAAGCCACGGACTGAAGATGTCAGACCATGGCTCATTAGTGTAATATTATTGGTAGTTTATTTCTTCGCTTTCGTAGAGTCGCCCTCTATCATTTCCGGTTTGAGGATGACTTTCTCGGCAGGTTTTCCATGGATCATGCCGATAAGGACATCGACAGATTTCTCGCCGAGCTGCTTGAGCGGCTGGACGATATGGGTTACGGATGTCGAGTACAACTGATAGATATCGCTGACGTCGAAACCGATAACCGCCAGATCCTCAGGAGTCTTGAGATTCATGTCGCGCATGGTCATAAGGACAAGTGCCGACAATGAATAGGTAGGAAGGAACAATGCTTCCACGCCTCTGGAAACGGCATCTTTGATAATGGCAGGCACGTCTTCCGTAGCTTTCGCATAAGAAGTATAATGTACTGCAACATTGTCATAAAGGTCGTGGTCCATCATGGCCTGACGATATCCTGCCTCTCTCTCTTCCAGACTGGAAATACCCAGGGAGTAGGAAATCATTTCTATCTTCTTATAGCCATGGTTGATAAACATTTCGGTAGCCATTTTTCCGGCCTCTCCGTCATCCAGAAGTACTTTACCGACATTTTCAATGCTTTCAATATCCCTGTCGAGAAGAACCACCGGAACTCCGGAATCGGTCGCCTTGCGGATGGCGGCTTCTCCTCCTGCGCAAGGTGCAACGATCACACCGTCAATGTTATGCGCAAGAACAGCATCCATCACGCTGTCAAGTCTCTCTGCACTTTCATCCGAGCTGGCGAAAAGTACCGTATAGCCATAACTCTTGGCCTTGTCTTCAATACATCTGGAGATTCCGGCAAAGAATTTATTGGATATGTCATTAGGAATGACGGCAATGGAATTGGAGCGGCCGCTTCTGAGTGAAGCCGCTGCAAAATTTCTTCTATAACCTAACTTCTGGGCAACCTGCAAAACGCGCTTTGCTGTCTCAGCGTTTACAGGACAATCGAGATTTCCGTCTTTATCTCTTTTTGCGTTCATCACAAATGATACAAGCGTGACCGACACTTTAGCCTCACGCGCAACATCACGAATAGTGATTCTTTTCATACTGCAAGCCCTCTTTCTTTTATTAAAACGATTGCAATTAAATTAACAACGCAATTTAACGTTTATTTTTAACATTATCAAATATTTCGACAGCAAACGTTGACAGTGCTGCTATCCTACCATCACTGTAAGCCCTGCCATCACGATGGAAACCATGCTCATAAGCTTGATGAGAATGTTCAATGAAGGACCGGATGTGTCTTTGAAAGGATCTCCCACGGTGTCACCTACGATGGTGGCCTTATGACAATCCGAATTTTTTCCTCCGAAATGTCCGTCCTCGACATACTTCTTGGCATTGTCCCAGGCTCCTCCTGAGTTTGCAAGGAAAATCGCCAGCACGAAGCCTGCGCCGAGGCCGCCGACAAGAAGGCCCATCACACCTGCAGCACCGAGGCAGAGACCGGTAATCACCGGAACGACTATCGCAATGATGGATGGCAATATCATTTCACGCTGCGCACCGAGGGTGGAGATTTCCACGCAACGGGCATAGTCCGGTCTTTGTTTTCCTTCCAATATGCCTTTGATCTCAGCAAATTGCCTGCGTACCTCCGTCACCATCTTCTGAGCGGCACGACCTACTGCATTCATTGTCAGACCACAGAAGAGGAAAGCCATCATGGCACCGATGAACACGCCCACGAGCACTCGTGGATTCATCAGGTTAACTTGATAATATTCAACGATTTGAGGTATTGTCGCCGTCGCTGCATCCACAAGTTCTCCGCCGACTTCAATCGTGGCTTTGCCGATGTGGACAAGACCGATCTTGATTTCCTCGATATATGACGCGAGAAGCGCGAGGGCTGTCAATGCGGCCGAACCTATGGCAAAGCCCTTGCCTGTAGCGGCCGTAGTGTTCCCGAGCGCATCCAGAATATCTGTTTTCTGACGGACTTCCGGATCAAGACCACTCATCTGGGCATTGCCGCCGGCATTGTCCGCGATAGGCCCGTAAGCGTCGGTCGCGAGTGTGATTCCCAATGTCGAGAGCATTCCCACCGCCGCGATACTTATGCCGTAAAGGCCGTTGCTTATCAATGACGGGTCGAATGAGAATCCGGTGGCGCAGAGATATGACATAAGGATTGCGACAGCGATGGTAATCACCGGAACCGCAGTAGATATCATTCCGAGGCCCATTCCGCCGATAATTACGGTCGCGGATCCTGTCTGGGAGCTTTCAGCAAGTTTCTGCGTCGGCTTATATGAGTGGGATGTATAATATTCCGTCGCCTTTCCGATGATGACTCCGGCCGCAAGTCCGAACAACACTGACAATGACAGTTGCCACCAGTTGGCGAATCCGAGAAGATAAAATATTCCGAAAGACACCACCGCAATAAGTCCTGCACTAAGGTTGGTTCCTCGGCTCAGTGATCCGAGAAGATCCTGCAGGCCTGCTCCTTCCTTGGTGCGGACGGCAAAGATTCCAAGTACGGACAGAATGACTCCGACTGATGCGATGCACATAGGAGCAAGTACCGCACGTGTCTGGCCTTCAATGTCTCCGAAGAATGCGGAAGCGCCAAGTGCCATCGTGGCGAGGATTGCTCCGCAATATGATTCGTAGAGGTCGGCACCCATTCCTGCGACATCACCCACATTGTCACCTACGTTGTCGGCAATGGTGGCAGGGTTCCTAGGGTCATCTTCCGGAATGTCGGCTTCGACTTTTCCTACTATGTCCGCGCCCACGTCAGCTGCTTTCGTATAGATACCGCCGCCGACACGCGCGAAGAGAGCCTGGGTGGATGCTCCCATACCGAATGTAAGCATTGTGGTAGTGATGGTTACAAGTGTCTGGGACGAGTCGGGTTCTTCCACGAAACATTTCAAAACGAAATACCATACCGAAATGTCCAAAAGGCCGAGTCCCACTACCGTAAGTCCCATGACAGCTCCCGAACGGAATGCCAGTTTGAGTCCGGCATTGAGAGAGCGTGAAACGGCATTGGCCGTACGTGCGGAAGCGTAGGTTGCGGTTTTCATTCCGATAAAGCCGGCAAGGCCGGAGAAGAAACCGCCGGTAAGGAATGCGAACGGCACCCAAGGATTCTGAATGTGAAATCCGTACGCGAGAATCGAGAAGAATACGGCAAGGACAATGAATACGATAGTAACTACCTTGTACTGCTGTTTCAGATAGGCCATTGCACCATCTCTGACGTATTGTGCAATTTCCTTCATAGTTACCGTTCCCTCACTTTCTTTCATCATCTGATGAAAAAACAACCAGGCGAAAAACAATGCTGTCACAGCTGCCGCCGGAACCAAATAGAATAGTGAATTCATAAACAATGGTATGTGTTATTAATTATTAAACGAAATAATATGAAACGTTTCTGACTTTCGTTCCGAAAGTCGCGCCTTTCGTTTAATACAAAGTTAGAATTTTTTTCGAATAATCATGCTTTTGCCTGTATTTTTCCTGCAAAAACGAAAAAGCACCGGCGAATTCAATCGTCAGTGCCTTTACTATATCAGGTCTTATTTCCTGATTACTCAGCTTTAGGAGCCTCTTCAACTTCTGCTGCAGGTGCCTCTGTTGCTGGAGCTTCAGCTGCCGGAGCAGCTTCTGCCTTCTTTGCACGGCTACGGCGAGTTGTCTTCTTGGCCTCTTTCTTGGAAGCCTCGGAAGCGATAGCAGCCTCGTTGAAATCAACGAACTCAATAAGAGCCATCTCAGAACCATCACCCTGTCTGAAACCGACGTGGAGGACACGGAGGTATCCGCCCGGACGGTCTGCAATCTTAGGGGCAATTGTACGGAAAAGTTCTGCTACAGCAGTCTTGTCCTTGAGATAACTGAAGACGATACGACGAGAGTGAGTAGAATCGTCTTTTGACTTGGTGATGAGCGGCTCAAGATATGTCTTGAGGGCTTTAGCCTTTGCAAGTGTTGTGGTGATTCTCTTATGAAGGATAAGAGAGTTCGCCATGTTTGCAAGGAGAGCTTTGCGATGACCACTCTTGCGACCAAGATGATTGATTGCTTTATTATGCCTCATGATTATGCGTTATTCTTTTTCTTAGGTTCAATATTGTACTTGGTAACATCCATTCCGAATGTAAGTTTCATCTTGTCAAGCATCTGATCGATCTCATTGAGTGACTTCCTTCCGAAGTTGCGGAATTTCATCAACTCAGGCCTTGAATAAGATACAAGGTCGGCGAGAGTGTCGATCTCAGCAGCCTTGAGGCAGTTGTATGCCCTGACCGAAAGACCGAGATCAGAAAGTTTGTTGAGAAGAAGATGCCTCATACGGAGCGATTCCTCGTCAAGCTCCTTTGAATCTGGAACGACTGCGCTCTCAAGAGCGAGCTTCTTGTCATCAGTGAAGAGTTTGAAGTGGTAAATCAGAATGTTTGCAGCGTCCTGAAGTGCAGTATTAGGAGTGATAGAACCATCTGTAACAATCTCCAGATTAAGCTTCTCGTAGTCAGTCTTCTGCTCGACACGCCAGTTCTCCACTGTCCAGTTTACCTTGCGGATAGGAGTGTAGATGGCATCCACCGGAATTGTTCCGATAGGAGTGTTCTCATCCCTTTCCTCTTCAGCCGGAACGAAGCCGCGGCCTTTGGTAACTGTGAGGGAGATTTCGAGTTTGACAGAAGGTTCGAGAGAGCAAATGTGCAACTCAGGATTGAGCACCTTGAAAGAAGACAATCCCTTGGAGATATCCTCTGCAGTAAACTCCTGTTTACCGCTAATTGTGATATTTGCTACCTCAGAGTCTACAGACTCAACCATCCTCTTTAGTCTGACCTGCTTGAGGTTCAGGATGATGTCCTGCATACCCTCGATAACGCCCGGAATAGTATCGAACTCATCGTTCACTCCCGAGATTTTTATCGAGCTGATAGCAAAACCCTCCAGAGAAGACAACAGGATGCGACGAAGAGCATTGCCGATGGTCTGACCATATCCAGGCTCAAGAGGCCTGAACTCGAAACGACCGACGGTGTCTGTTCCTTCGAGCATTATCACCTTATCTGGTTTCTGAAATGCTAAGATTGCCATATTAATTCTTTTTGGGTGTTAATTTATTACTTAGAGTAGAGGTCGACGATAAGCTGCTCGTTAATGTTCTCCGGAATCTCAGTTCTGGTAGGAACATTGAGGAACTTGCCTGAGAGCGCCTTTGCGTCGAAGTCCAGCCATGAATACTTCTTTGCAGAAGCAACGCTGCTCTGGATTACTTCAAGGCTCTTTGATCTCTCTCTTACAGCGATCACGTCACCAGCCTTAACCTGTGCAGAAGGGATGTTGCAGACAATACCGTTGAGGGTAATGTGGCAATGACGCACGATCTGCCTTGCTGCTGCCCTTGTAGGAGCGATTCCGAGACGGTATACGATGTTGTCAAGTCTTGACTCAAGAAGGAAGAGAAGGTTCTCACCTTTCTGTCCCTGCATGCGGCAGGCTTTCTCGTATGTGTTACGGAACTGTCTTTCGAGGACACCGTACATATATTTTACTTTCTGCTTCTCTTTAAGCTGATTACCGTATTCGGTAGACTTTCTGGCACGCTTTCTAGCTGCGCCGTGCTGTCCCGGAGGATAATTTCTCTTCTCGAAATCTTTATCAGCTCCATAGATCGGCTCGCCGAATTTGCGGGCGATTTTAGTACTTGGTCCAGTATATCTTGCCATAGTAATTAATCATTAAAACTGTAAAATTAAACTTTACGACGGCCTTTAGGTCTGCAACCGTTGTGCGGCATCGGAGTAACGTCGATAATCTCGGTAACCTCAATACCTGCCTGGTTGATTGTTCTGATAGCAGACTCACGTCCTGCACCAGGACCTTTAACATAGACCTTTACTTTGCGGAGGCCTGCATCGAATGCAGTCTTGGCAGCATCTTCTGCTGCAACCTGAGCTGCATACGGAGTGTTCTTCTTGGAGCCTCTGAAGCCGCTCTTACCAGCTGAAGACCAGCTGATAACCTGGCCAACATTGTTTGTGAGAGCGATGATCACGTTATTGAAGGTTGATGAAATATGAGCTTCACCAGTAGCTTCAACTTTTACTACTCTCTTTTTTGCTGTTGTTGTCTTCTTTGCCATAATTCATCAAGATTTATTTGGTTGCTTTCTTCTTGTTTGCAACAGTCTTCTTCTTACCCTTTCTTGTACGGGCATTGTTCTTGGTGCTCTGGCCACGAACAGGAAGTCCGAGACGATGACGGATTCCCCTGTAGCAACCGATGTCCATGAGACGTTTGATGTTCATCTGGACAGAGGAACGGAGTTCACCCTCGATCTTGTACTCGTTAGCGATGATCGTACGGATCTTTGCGATCTGGTCGTCGTTCCACTCGTTAACTTTAGTGTCAAAATCAATCCCGCACTCCTCAAGGATCTTTCTTGCAGAAGAGCGCCCGATACCGAAGATGTAGGTCAGGCCTATCTCTCCCCTTTTGTTGTTTGGTAAATCAACACCGGCTATTCTTGCCATAATATCTTTACTTTATTAGTTACACAACTGAATATTATCCTTGGCGCATCTTGAACTTAGGGTTCTTCTTGCAGATTACGTAAAGACGGCCTTTGCGTCTAACGATCTTGCAATCTTCGCTGCGCTTTTTGATGGATGTTTTTACTTTCATATCGCGAAAATTTTTATTTGTATCTGAAGGATATTCTACCTTTTGTTAAATCATAAGGCGACATTTCAACTCTAACCTTGTCACCGAGTAGGATGTGGATGAAGTTCTGCCTCATCTTGCCTGAAATATGTGCAAGAATGACGTGACCGTTCTCCAGCTCTACTTTAAACATAGCGTTAGGGAGAGTCTCGACTATCGTCCCGTCCTGCTCAATTGCTGTTTGTTTAGACATTTAAAATACCACTTTAAAATTTAATGTTTCCGTCTTTCTCGATAAAGTCGAACGTCGAAAGAAGTTCAGCCTTGCCTTTCCGGATAACAACCGTAAGCTCGTAATGTGCCGCGTTCTTGTGGTCAGCTGTGTGTACCGCCCAACCGTTTCTAGCCAGATACACATCTTTTCTGCCCGCATTGATCATCGGCTCAATACAAATTGTCATGCCATCGGTCAATCTTGCACCATGTCCGCGTCTTCCATAATTAGGAATTCCGGGAGCTTCATGCATATCGGTTCCGATTCCATGGCCTTCCAGCTCTCTTACTACAGAAAAACCGAAAGATTCAGCATACGACTGCACCGCGTATCCGATGTCGCCAGTACGGTTTCCGTCAATGGCCTGCTCAATGCCTTTGTACAGGGAAGCCTTCGTAACATCAAGGAGTTTCCGGGTCTCCGCATCCACTTCCCCGACAGGGAAAGTGTAGCAGGAGTCACCGTTATATCCTTTATACAAAGTTCCGATGTCACAAGAAACGATATCGCCCTCTTTGAGAACATAGTCCGACGGAAAACCGTGAACCACAACATCGTTTACAGAGGCACATATTGCTGCCGGGAAACCCTCAAAACCAAGAAAGCTAGGAATTGCACCATTGTCACGGATGAAAGTCTCTGCGACCCTATTCAACTCGGCAGTTGTCACACCAGGAGCCACAGCTTTACCGACTTCAGCCAGCGTCTTCGACACCAGTATTCCGTTTTCGCGGAGCAACTCAATCTCTTCTTCTGTTTTTGGCTTGAACATCTTTAACTCTTGTCTTTATCGTGAATTACATTCCAGAACGTCCACTCAGACGACCTGTCTTCATCAATCCGTCATAGTGACGCATGAGCAGATAACCTTCTATCTGCTGGAGGGTATCGAGAACCACACCTACAAGAATCAACAGTGAAGTACCACCATAGAAACTTGCGAACTGGTTGTTGATACCTGCAAGCATCGCAAATGCCGGCATAATTGCAATGATAGCGAGGAAGATAGAACCAGGGAGAGTAACCTTGGACATAATGTCATCGATGTACTCCATAGTCTTCTTACCAGGCTTCACACCAGGTATGAATCCGCCGTTCTGCTTCATCTGCTCTGCCATCATGTTCGGCTGAACTGTAACGGCAGTGTAGAAATATGTGAAGATAACGACGAGAAGTCCGAAAATAAAATTATACCAGAAACCAGTATAGTTGCTAAGTGTTGCAGCGAGTCCTCTAGTAGCGTCCCACTGTGAGAAAAGGAGAGGGAACAGCATGAGGGCCTGAGCGAAGATGATAGGCATTACACCTGCCGCATTGATCTTCAAAGGAAGATAGTTGCGTACTCCGCCGTACTGCTTGTTGCCGACAACACGCTTTGCATACTGGATAGGAATTCTCCTGACAGCCTGTACGAGAGCGATAGCTGCAACGAACACAAAGAACAATACAATAAGCTCCACAATCAGGAGAAGCACACCACCATTGGTAGTTGTGAGCTTTTCACCGATTTCTGCAGTAAGCGCATACGGAAGGCGGGCAACGATACCGATCATGATGATAAGGGAAATACCGTTTCCGATACCACGGTCAGTAATGCGCTCACCGAGCCACATGACGAACATTGAACCTGCGAGGAGAATCACTGTAGAGACAAAGTTGAATGTGAAGTTACTCCATCCGAGCTGTGTCACAGCAACGAATGCCTGACCAGGGATCTGGTTGTGGATAGCAGCCAGATATGCAGGGCACTGGATAGCAAGAATCAGGACAGTCAGATATCTGGTGATCTGATTCATTTTCCTACGGCCGCTCTCGCCTTCCATCTGCAATTTCTTGAAGTATGGGACGAACATGCCGAGGAGCTGGATCACGATGGATGCCGAGATATAAGGCATCACACCGAGTGCAAAGATAGAGGCGTTACCGAACGCACCACCTGAGAACATGTTCAGGAGTCCTACAAGGCCTTCCTGAGTTTTGCTCTGAAGTGAAGCGAGCATAGTAGCGTCTATACCCGGGAGCACTACAAAACATCCCAAACGATAAACGAGTACCAAGAGAAGCGTATAAACGATTCTCTTGCGCAACTCCTCTATCTTGAAGATGTTCTTGAATGTCTCAATAAATTTCTTCATTATTTCTCGATCTTAGTAGCTTTTCCACCGGCAGCCTCAATCTTCTCGATTGCTGACTTTGAGAATGCGTCAGCGGTAACCTCAAGTTTAGCGGTAAGCTCACCGTTTCCAAGAACCTTTACAAGCTCGTTGGTGTGAACCACGCCAGCATCTTTGAGAGTATCAACAGTAATTACTGTAGTACCGAGTTTCTCTGAAAGTGCCTGAAGAGCAGAGAGATTGATAGCAACGTACTCAACTCTTGTAGGATTGTTGAAGCCGAACTTAGGAAGTCTTCTCTGGATAGGCATCTGACCACCCTCGAAACCAACCTTGTGCTCATATCCTGCACGAGCCTGAGCTCCTTTTGTACCACGTGTAGCAGTGCCACCTTTACCGGAACCCTGTCCGCGGCCTACTCTCTTAGAATTGTGTGTTGAACCTTTAGCAGGTTTCAAATTATGCAAATTCATCTTAGTTCCTCCGAATTAGATTTCTTCTACAGTTACGAGGTGACGAACCTTAGTAACCATTCCTGTAGTTACAGGGTTTTTCTCAACCTCTACAGTCTGATGCATTCTACGGATTCCAAGACACTGAAGAGTAGCCTTCTGTCTTTTGGTTTCACCGTTCTTGCTGACTACCTGAGTGATTCTATATTTACTCATTTCGCTTTCTCCTATAACTAACCGTTAAACACTTTACTCATAGGCACACCGCGAAGACCTGCAACGGTATAAGCATCTCTAAGTTCAGTAAGAGCTGCTACAGTAGCCTTTACAAGGTTGTGAGGGTTTGATGAACCCTTAGACTTTGCAAGGACGTTCTGAACACCTGCTGACTCGAATACGGCACGCATTGCACCGCCGGCCTTTACACCGGTACCAGGAGCGGCTGGTTTCATGAACACTTCAGCACCGCCGAATTTGGCAATCTGCTCATGAGGAATGGTAGTGTTGATGATCGGAATCTTGACAAGATTCTTCTTGGCATCCTCAACACCTTTCTGGATAGCCGCAGTTACCTCGTTTGCCTTACCAAGGCCGTAACCTACGACACCGTTCTCGTCGCCTACTACTACGATAGCAGCGAAGCGGAAGTGACGGCCACCCTTGGTGACTTTGGTTACCCTCTGAATGGAGACAAGTCTGTCTTTAAGTTCAAGATCAGATGTCTTTACTCTTTTAACATTTGTATTTGCCATAATTCCGATTAGAATTTAAGACCGCCTTCACGGGCAGCGTCAGCCAAACTTTGAACTCTACCATGATAGAGATATCCTCCACGGTCGAAAGCAACCTCATTGATACCTTTCTCGATGGCGCGCGCTGCAATAGCTTTACCTACGATTGCGGCAGCCTCTTTTCCGCTCTTACCCTTGCACTCTGCTGCAAGAACCTTGTCGTTTGAAGCAGCTGCAACGAGAGTTGTTGCGGTCTCATCATTGATCACCTGCACGTAAATCTGTCTGTTGCTTCTGAAAACAACGAGTCTTGGCCTTTCGGCTGTTCCATTGACGTGCTTGCGAATACGGTAGTGAATACGTCTTCTTCTTTCTATTTTACTCAATGCCATAATTCATTCCTCCTATTATTTAGCGGCTGCAGTCTTACCTGCCTTACGACGAATATGCTCGCCAACGAACTTGATACCCTTGCCCTTGTATGGTTCAGGCTTGCGGAGTGAACGGATCTTGGCTGCAACCTGTCCAACGAGCTGCTTGTCAGCAGATCTGAGGATAAGGATAGGATTCTCACCTTTCTTTATTGCAGCAGCTTCTGCCTTGATTTCTGCAGGAAGAAGTATCTGAATATCATGTGAATAACCAAGAGCTAAAGTCAGAAGCTGACCTTTTACATCTACACGGTAGCCGACACCGACGAACTCCTGTTTGATCTCGAATCCTGTAGAAACACCCACAACCATGTTGTGAACGAGAGCGCGGTAAAGACCGTGCATTGAACGGTGTCTAGGAAGATCTGTAGGACGGGTGAATTTAACTTCTTTTCCCTCTACGGTTACGGTAATATCCGGATCAACTTTCTGAGAAAGCTCGCCGAGAGGTCCTTTAACCTTCACAACGTTGCCAGGAAGGAGCTCGAAGCTCACCTTGTCCGGAAGGCTTACAGGTAATTTACCAATTCTTGACATTATCAGTTCCTTTAAAAATTAATATACATAGCATACGATTTCACCGCCGACATTGAGGTCTCTTGCCTCCTTGTCAGTGATAACGCCCTTGGAAGTCGAGATGATAGCGATTCCGAGTCCGTTGAGAACCCTAGGCATATCCTTCACGTCAGTGTACTTTCTGAGACCTGGAGTAGAGATGCGCTCAATCTTCTTGATGGCAGCCTGCTTGGTCTGAGGATGGTACTTCAGAGCGATTTTGATTGTGTTGAAAGGTGTTCCCTCCACTACCTTGTAGCTGAGGATGTATCCTTTCTCGCAAAGAATTTTGGTCATAGCAACCTTCATTTTGGAAGAAGGAATCTCCACAACCTTGTTTCCTGCACGATACGCATTACGGATGCGGGTGAGGAAATCTGCAATTGGATCAGTCATTTCTTTTGTTTTTTTGCGAACCGGCGCTTGTTTGTCAGGCGCCCGATATCCGATTGTTAATAATTAATAAATATTGTATGCTATAAAGCTTCTACCAGCTTGCTTTCTTTACGCCCGGAATAAGACCGTTGCTTGCCATTTCACGGAACTGGATTCTGCTGAGGCCGAAGGCACGCATGTATCCTTTTGGACGTCCGGTAAGAGAGCAACGATTGTGAAGACGTACTGCTGAGGAGTTCTTAGGGAGTTTATCAAGAGCTGCCCAATCACCTGCCTCTTTAAGAGCCTTACGCTTCTCGGCGTACTTTGCAACTAATTTCTCGCGCTTTACTTCGCGGGCTTTCATTGATTCTTTTGCCATTATATACTCTTTTAGTTGTTATGTTTCTTGAATGGCAGTCCGAACTCTTTCAGAAGGGCATAAGCCTCTTCATCAGACTTGGCTGTGGTAACGAAAGTGATTTCCATTCCGTGAACGCGCGGGTTCTTGTCCATGTCGATTTCAGGGAAGATAATCTGCTCTTTCAGACCGAGAGTGTAGTTTCCGCTGCCGTCGAGCTTCTCGGAAATACCGTTGAAGTCGCGGATACGAGGAAGAGATACACGGATAAGTCTTTCGAGGAACTCGTACATCTTGGTTGCACGAAGAGTTACCTTCACACCGATAGGCTGACCTTTACGGAGGTGGAAGTTGGAAATATCCTTTCTAGAAGCGGTGAGAACTGCTTTCTGTCCTACGATTGCTGAAAGCTCCGCTGCTGCCTCCTCTACAAGTTTCTTGTCATGAGACTGGTTCTGTGAAGCCTCGCCGACACCCTCATTGATGGTGATCTTTACAAGCTTAGGAACCTGCATAACTGTAGTGTAAGAGAACTGCTTCATCAGGGCAGGGATAATCTGCTCATTGTATACAGTCTTGAGAGCCGGTACATATCCTGCAGGAACAACCTGCTCTACAGCTTCGTTTTTAGTAGATTTCTTTGCCATAACTATTTAATCTCCTCTCCAGATTTTTTAGAATAACGCACCTTCTTTCCGTCTACGAACTTGTGACCTACTCTTGTAGGAATCGGCTTCGCAGCCGTGCTCTTAGGGTCAAGGAGCTGCACATTGGAAATATGGATACCAGCCTCTTTCTTAATGATACCGCCCTGAGGAGCCTGTGCATTAGGTTTGGTGTGTCTGCTGACCATATTGATACCTTCGACAATGACACGATCCTTGTCAGTGATAACTGAGAGGACTTTTCCGGTCTTGCCCTTATCATTACCGGCATTCACAAATACGGTATCGCCTTTCTTTACGTGAAATTTTTTCATAATGACTTAATATTAAAGGACCTCCGGTGCCAGTGAAACGATCTTCATATAATTCTCACGAAGCTCTCTGGCAACTGGGCCAAAGATACGTGTGCCTCTGAGTTCTCCTGCATTGTTCAAAAGAACGCATGCATTGTCATCAAAGCGGATATATGATCCATCCGGTCTGCGGATCTCTTTCTTTGTACGGACCACAACAGCCTTGGATACAGAACCTTTTTTGGCGTCTCCGCCTGAGATTGCACTCTTAACTGCAACGACGATCTTATCGCCGACAGATGCATAACGGTGACGGGTTCCACCCAGAACGCGGATGCAAAGAACTTCCTTGGCTCCGCTGTTGTCTGCCACCTGTAAACGTGTTTCCTGCTGTATCATCGCTATTTGACTTTTTCTACTATTTCAACTAATCTCCACCTCTTGGTCTTGCTCAACGGGCGAGTTTCCATAATGCGCACGGTATCTCCCTCGCTGCACTCGTTCTTTTCGTCCTGAGCGACGAATTTAGTGGTCTTGTTAATGAACTTACCATACATAGGGTGTTTTCCTTTAGTCTCGACGGCTACGACGATAGTCTTGTCCATCTTGTTGCTGACTACAACACCTATTCTTTCCTTACGAAGATTTCTTTCCATAGAGCATCAAATTAGTTCTGTTCTTTTTCTTTCTCAGTAAGGACTGTCAGCATACGTGCGATATCCTTCCTGCTCTTCTTAAACTTGGATGTATCCTCTAATGGAGAGATAGCATGATTTATCTTCATTGTGTCAAGATTTGCCTTCTCCACTGCAATGCGGTCACGCAGATCTGCTACGGACATTTCGCGAATTTCAGATATTTTCATTTTCTTCTCCATTAAACTATTCTACATAATCCCTGCGAACGATGAACTTCGTAGCGATAGGGAGCTTATGAGCTGCAAGGCGCATAGCCTCTTTAGCAATCTCAAGCGATACGCCCTCTGCCTCGAAGAGAATTCTGCCAGGAGTGATAGGGCATACAAATCCCTGAGGATCACCCTTACCTTTACCCATTCGGGTATCGAGAGGCTTCTTGGTGAACGGCTTTGCAGGGAACACCCTGATCCAGATCTGACCCTCACGGTTCATATAACGCGAGATTGCCTGACGGGCAGCCTCAATCTGCTGCGATGTAAGCCAACAATTCTCAAGGGTTTTAAGACCGAAAGAACCGAACGCAAGCTGGCTGCCCCTCTGGGACATTCCTTTCATGCGGTTTTTCTGTTCCCTTCTAAACTTTGTTTTCTTTGGTTGTAACATTGCTGTATTACTTTAATTATTTTTCCCAAATTCCCTAAATCTTTGAGCATCAGCTGGTTGGGCGAACTTCTCCTCAATTTTGGGAATGCAAAGTTAGTAAAAATATTCGAAAAACAAACATTTTTAAGAATATTTTCATACTTTTTCGACAAAATATTTTGCGTCCCATCATTCGGTATCTCAATGAGTTACGCATCTTGAAAAAATTTAATAACCGACATTTTCGACAAAACGCAACCGCAAATTTGCATTCTCCGAAATTTGCGTACATTTGTTCCCTCATTCCGGAGGACACGAACGATGGACAAAAAGACATTGATAAGGATAACGGCAGTTTGGGCATTGTCATTGGCATTGCTCCTGCCGGCGGATGCCCAGCGGAAACGCGCGCCGGTTCCTCCGAAGGCGCCGCAGTATCTGCAGTACGAAATCGTGGACGGAGACACATTGTATATGGACGTGCTGACGCCGTCGCAGATTTCATTGCACCGCCGCAGCGGCAAGGAATGGCGCCGTTATTACAGGCTGGTGTGGAATTTCAGCAAGACATACCCTTACGCGCTCGTGGCGAGAACGCTGATCCACCAGACTGACAGCACCTTCACCGCGGACGAACTCGGCAGGCGCAAGAGAGAAAAATACGTGAACAAGGTGCAGAAGGAGTTGTTCAATGCTTTCGAGCAGCCGATGCGCAACATGACCGTCACGCAGGGACAGCTTCTGATGAAACTCATCGACAGGGAGGTCGGCAAGTCATCCTTCTATATCATAAAGGATTACAAGAACGGAATTGCAGCAGGATTCTGGCAGGGAGTGGCCAAACTGTTCGGTTCCGACCTGAAAAAGCACTACGATCCCGCCGGCGCCGACCGGCAAGTGGAGGAACTTGTGCAGAAGTGGGACAGCGGAGAATTTCCGGCTCTCTATTTTTCAATATTCGGAGAATACCCGAAAGTGGTGGAAATCCCGTCGAAATACATGTAGGACGCCCCGTCCATCCAGTCTTTCAGGACAATGAGCTGCGCACCGCCTTCCACAGGCATGTCCACGCTGCAATGGAAATGGCCGAAAACGAAATAGTCAACATGGGTCTTCGCGGCGAAATCCGCTGCAAACTTGTAAAGCGGCTCGTCCTTACCCTTGAAAACATAATCCATGCTCTTGGCTACGCGGCTTTTCTTAGACCAGCCCTTTCCGAAACGGAACGCCAGATACGGATGAAGAAGGCTGAAAAGACTCTGGAAGAACTTGGCCCTGAATCCCCAGCGCATGAACTTATATAGTATATGGCCCGGGCCGAGACCGTCTCCGTGACCGAGACAGAAGACCTTGCCGCGGATATTGACGACATGAGGCTGCTGGAGGATGGTGATTCCCATTTCCTCGAAATAGTGGTAGCACCAGATGTCGTGGTTCCCCTGAAAGAAATAGACCTTCACGCCCGCGTCCATCAAGTCCATAAGAGACGAGAACACACGCACATAGCCCTTCGGGACCACATCATGATATTCATACCAGAAATCCCAGATGTCACCCAAAAGGTACAATGCCTCCGTTTCATCCTTCGGAATCGACCGCAGGAACTCGACGAAACGCGCCTCCCGCGCGACGGGATCCTTGACATCCAGCCCGAGATGCACGTCCGAGACGAAATAGGTCAATGTTCTTTCTTTCATGAAAGTTTAGGCGAAGATGAATATTGCGAGTGCAGCCAGAAGGCAATACAATGAGAACCATACCAGCTTGGCCTTCTTCACGATGGCAATCATTGCCTTGCATGAGAACAGGCCGGCGACGAACGCACCGATGAAGCCCATCGCCAACGGCATGAATCCCAGGCCTGCAGCGGATGCAGGTTCGCCGAAACTCTTAAGGATGCCCAATGCCTGCTCGCCGATGATAGGCACGAGGACCATCAGGAATGAGAACTGCGCCATGTTTTCACGTTTCACTCCGCAGAGAAGTCCCGTAGCGATGGTGGTTCCGGATCTGGAAAGTCCTGGGGCCACGGCACATGCCTGACCGAGTCCGACGATGAATGCCTGAAGATATGACAATCCGTTCCTGTGTTCCGGTTTTTCAGCATTGCCCTGAGGCAGCCATTTAGCCGACTGGTCGGAGGCGAAGAGCAGGATTGCGGTGATTATCAGGCACACGCCGACAGTGAAAAGATTGTCCGCGAACAGGCCCTCCACCTGGTCCTTGAAGCACAGGCCCACGATTCCGATAGGAACCATCGACACAATAAGTTTCAGGATATAATCCGTCTCGTCATTGAATTTGAACTTGAAGAGTCCCTTCAGCAGATTCCAGATGACATGCCAGAATACGATTATCGTACTGAGGACGGTAGCGAAATGAACCGTTACCGTAAAATCGAGAAAGCCCTCCGTATCGACGCCGAGCAGTTCCCTGAAAATCATGAGATGTCCGCTGCTGCTGACCGGCAGAAATTCCGTAAGTCCCTGAACAATACCGAGTAAAAGTGCTTGCCACCAATCCATATCTATTCTCTCCCTTGTTTATTTCCCTTGAAAACTTTCATGATGGCCACAATCTCGATGATGATTCCGCAGAGAATCACGATCGGCGCTGCCACAAGACGCTGGAAATCAAACATCGCGTAGTTGAACACAGCCGGGTCATCGCTGCCGCCGCCAATCATGAGAATATAACCGGAAATCATAACGAGAAGTCCCGCGAGAAGGTATTTGAGACCCTTCGGAGTAATCGCCATCTTATTGTTATCCATAATCTTACCTTTAATAATAAAGTTCATCCTTGCTCAATGAAACGAGCTTGTTCACTACCCTGTATGTACTCAAGACGCAGATCGCGAGTCCGGAGACCACGACTATCGCCATGACTATCAGGAGTTTGTCCAATGTAAATATATCGAACAGCTGAGCAAATTCAGAACGGACGAGGAAAAGAACCCCGACTAACATAAGGAGCGCCATGACAGACGAAAACAGCCCGAGGAACGCTGCCCGGAGCAAGAACGGTCCCCGGATGAAAGACCTGGTGGCGCCGACAAGCTTCATGGTATGCACGGTGAAGCGCTTGGCATAAACCGTGAGCCGCATCGTATTGTTAATCAATACGAAAGAGATGAACAGCATCAGGATGATGAAGATGCCCAGCACAGCGGAAATCCTGCTGAGATTCGCGTTCAATGCATCCACGAGCGAGCGCTGATAGACCACTTCATCCACAATCGGGGATTTCCCGATTACGGCTTCCACGACTTTGAGGCTGTCCTCGGAAACGTATGCCGCATTCAGCGTAACACCGATGGACACCGGAACCGGTGAAGTCTCGAAGACTTTCAGGAAATCGCTGCCGAGCATATCCGCCATTTCTTTCTCTCCACGTTCACGGGAGACGAACTCGGTGCCATGCACGAATGACATCGTGTCGAGACACTTCTTATACTCAAGAGCTTCATTGTCAGGAACTTCCTGTTTCATTATGACAGATACCTGGACATTCTCCTTGAAATAATCGGAGACGCTCCTTGTATTGACGAGCAGCAGGCTCGACACGCCTACCAGCAACAGTACGAGGCTGATGCTGATAACCGAGGAAAGATACGCATTCGCCAGACGGCGGCGCATCAGTTTGTTCTCGTTACGTGATGAAGATGCCATATTACTCCAAATTGTCCCCAAAGATACGCATTTATCGAAATATCAAAAAAAATTCTTACCTTTGTATCTCGTAACAAAATATCAATTAGTGATTATGAAAGTCCTGTTCGTAAATTCCGAAATTTTCCCATATCTTCCTGAGACTCCGATTGCAAACATCGGAAGATACCTCCCGCAGGGAATCCAGGAAAGAAAGAAGGAAATCCGGTCATTCATGCCACGCTACGGCTGCATCAACGAGCGCAAAAACCAGCTTCACGAGGTTATAAGGCTCTCGGGCATGAACATCATCATCAATGATGTGGACAGGCCGCTCGTAATCAAGGTTGCGTCCATATCCGCTGCCCGCATCCAGGTGTATTTCATTGACAATGAGGATTATTTCAAGAGAAAACAGCTGAGTTGCGACGACAACGGCGCATTCTTCGGGGACAATGCCGAGCGCGCGATATTCTTCGCCCGCGGAGTCCTCGAAACCGTCAAGAAGCTGCGCTGGGCACCGGACGTCATTCATTGCCAAGGCTGGATAACACAGATTCTTCCGCTTTACTTGAAGAAAGCATACAAGGATGATCCTATCTTCGCTTCCAGCAAGGTGGTGCTGTCACTCTACGATGACATGCCGGAGAAATTCAATGAAGAACTCGCAAGACTTGTAAAATTCGGCGATATCGACGAGAAAGACGTTCCGCTGCTTGCCGATCCTACTGGCATAAATCTTGCTAAAACTGCCGCTCAGTATTCCGACGGCGTGATTGTCGGTTCAGAGAACGTGGACAAGAGCCTGATTGAATACTGCAAAGGACTTCCTCTTCCGGTACTTGACTATGACGCGAAATCCATCGAGGACGGGTCCTACATTGATGCGTATAACAGTTTTTATGATAGCCTTTAGCACAGATGAAGCTTTCATTTAGAGCCGGTGCTGCTGCACTCATGCTTTCAGCCGGCATTTTATGCGGTTCATGCATTAACGTGAACAAGACACTCGGAGAATCATTGATTCCGGACAATCAGCTGTACGACATCTACACAGCCGAGTTCCCGATTGAAGATATAGAGCAGGACATGCCGGACAGCTTGTCAGGCTACAACATGTACAAATTCACATTCGGAGCATTGAGGGATGACACTTTCGGTCTCACCACCAGAAGCACGGCATTCACTCTCGTTCCGATTGCAGATACATTGGATTTCGGCAAGAACGCCAAATTCCGCCAGTTCCACCTGTCGGCAGTAGCGGATTCCATTTCTTACGCAGACCCTACCCAGCAGTATATTCTTCAGAATATCAATGTCTATGAGCTGGAGAGCCCGCTGAATCTTTCCAAACTGAATCCTGAAATAAAATATAACAGGAAACGCATCACTGACGGAGTTCCTGTGTATAACGGAATGGACTCATTGTCAATCGATTTCAGCAAGGAGTTCGGCGAGAAATACATGGGCATCACTGCAGCCGACATGGATACGATCACGAATTACACGAAGAAATTCCCTGGCATCTACATCACCACGGACGTTCCTGCCGGAAACGGCGGCCGTATCAACATGTTCAGACTGCCTATCAGTGTGAACAGCGGTACAATCTACGGAAGCTACGCGGAACTCAAGTTCACAGCCGACTATGGCGACCGCAAGCAGGTCGACACCTCGTTCCTGTTCTATTTAGGGCCAATGACTCTTTACGATTTGAGCAGAGTCAAATCTACCAGCGTGGCCAAGCAGACTCAAATAGCCTACGATATGACAACTCATTCGAGCAAAGGATTGCAGGGCAAGGCCGAAAAGACCATCCTGATGGAGGGCGGTAAGGGACTGAAGCCTGTAATCAAGGCCAAAGACCTCAGAGACAAGGCATTGAAAGAAATTTTGAAGCACACGGACGACCCGAAATCAATCGTCGTAAGCAAAGCTTCGATAATCCTGCCGTTCGAGTTCCCTGACGATTACACGGAAATCTGCAAATATCCTGTAGCCATCAGCCCGACATGCCGTATCGCGACAGACACTTCGGTGACATTCGCAAGTCTCACTGACTCAAGCGTATCCACCGAGGATCAGGGAGACATAAACAGATCATTGTGTATCTATTCCCCGGATATTACGCACCATACACAGGAATTGCTGAAGGTTGGCGACGATAAAATTTCCAACTATGACATCTGGATTCTTGCAATGGCCAATGAAACTGTTGTAGCCGCAAGTTCAAGCAGCAGCAGTTCATACGATGATGACTACTACAACAGTCTGATGTACTATAACTATTACAACAACATGTACAATGGTTATGGTTATGGCGGATATGGTTACGGTGGATATGGCGGCTACGGCAGTTATGGCTATAACAGCTTGTATAACAACTATTATAACTACGGCTTGCTCCAGTCAATGTACTCTAAGACATCGTCTTCTTCATATTCGACTACCAAGCAGTCGATGATGGACAACCATCGATACTACAAGGCCGTATTCAATGGTCCGAAGGCCGAGAAGAACGTGCCTATGTTCCGAATCGTGTACGCAATCCCGAAATCAGGAGAATAATCGAAGTCACATAACATTAAAAAAGAAGATACCTGTATGGGTATCTTCTTTTTTCTTAACGTCGTAAGTTGCTATTATTTGTTAGCTACTTTCTCTTCAACGTACTTGACAGCGTCAGCTACAGTTGCAATCTGGCTAGCGTCCTCATCTGGAATCTTGATTCCGAATGTTCTTTCAAACTCCATAAGAAGCTCAACAGTGTCGAGGGAATCTGCTCCAAGATCGTTTGTGAAGTTAGCGGTCTCAGTAACCTCTGACTCCTCAGCGCCAAGTTTGTCAACAATAATGTCCTTGACCTGTTTTACGATTTCTTCGTGTGACATAATTTATTATTTTATTAAGTTTATGATTTTATAATACACTACTCCTGTAATAATCTGCAAAGTAAATAAAAAAATCCGAATAAACGAAATTTTTTGATTAAGAGGCCTTTCTGCTGAGCTGGAGCCATATTCTCAGCCCGTTGATGGAGTTGAGAAGATAGAAACTGTATTTGATTACCATGACCACAGTGTAGCTTGAATCCGGCGACGACATGGCTTTGTCGGCCCAAAGCAGGATAGAAAAGACATTGACTAGGAGCCAGATTATCCACTGCTCCATAAACGCCAGAGACATAAGGACTTGTCCCATCACATTGAGCACGAATACGGCTGCGTCGAACAGAATCAGCATACGGAGCGAACCGTCTGCAGACTCCTTTCCGCTGACCGCGCAGAGGATAAAATAAGCCACGACAGTACCGATTGCCAAAGCTCCGGCTGTCAATGCCCCTTGCGACGCAGTGAGACGTCGTGCAGTCACTTTCTCTTTCGATGTCGCTCCCCGTTTGCGCCATTGCCACCACCCTACGAACTGCATAGGCAGAAAATAGAAGGCATGAAGCGCGAAATTTCCCCATACCGGTTCTCCTCCGGGCCGGATGCTGCTGTCAAATGCCACGATGGAAGCGATGGACACGTCAATGACCCCGAAAAGGAAGGTCCAGATATTGCCGTTGGCGGACAATACCGTGTTCATGACTCCCGTCAATGCTCCGATGCTGGCGAAAATCAGCATGAAGTGTCTGGCACCGGGCTGCTGGAGTTTATAAATATTGGTCAATACCACAGCCACGGTCATACCTGCCAGGATAAAGACATTGAACCATAGGTTAAACTTCCCGTTGGATTTCATCATCATTCGTATTTAATTGTGTGTGAATACGTTCTGCAAGTTCACGCTTACCCAGGAACGATACCAGGTCTTCAATCGGCGCGGCGGCTATGCGCGGCACGCTGCCGTAATGTATAAGAAGCCGCTTCTCCGTCTGCTCGCCCACGCCCTTTATCCGTGTCAATGCCGATTCTACCTGGCTCTTGCTGCGCAAACTGCGATGGAAGGTTATACCGAACCTATGCGCTTCGTCACGAATCTGCTGCAGGACCTTCAATGCCGAGGAATTCCGGTCAATGAAAAGAGGATATGGATCCCCCACACGGATGACCTCTTCCAGCCTCTTGGCAAGTCCCACTACCGTAAGTTTGTCAGTAAGACCGAGTTCCGTCAATGCCTGATAGGCAAAATCGAGCTGCCCCTTGCCTCCGTCAATGACTATCAATTGCGGAAGGTCGTCCGGGTCTTCACGCAACATGCGGGAATATCTGCGGTTCACCACCTCTTTCATTGACGCATAATCATTGGCCCCGATTACGGTCTTGATCTTGAACTTGCGGTAGTCCTTCTTGGACGGCACGCCGTTGCGGAATACGACACATGAGGCGACCGGATTCGTTCCCTGGATATTGGAGTTGTCGAAGCACTCGATATGCATCGGCAATTCTTTCATTCCCAATGCCTTACGCAGCTCTTCGACCACCATCCTACGGTATTGGTCCGGGTCGGTATGCTCTTTCTGGCGGATGGAATTGAACTGGAATTCCTTGGCGTTTTTGGTGGAGAGCTCCAGGATAGCCAGTTTGTCGCCCTTCGCCGGTATGCGGAAAGTAACGCCGTCCATTTCGACGTCCGGCATGAACGGGACAATGACTTCTCCGCTGATTTTTCCGAATTTGCTTTCAATCTCGGCAATGAATTCACTCAAAACAGATGCGGGCTCTTCTTCGATATTCATTCTGAAGCCAAGGTTAAGTGACTGGATGACAGCTCCTCCGCGTACACGCATGAAGTTGCCGAAAGATTCGTTGGCATCGGTGACTAGGGAGAACACATCCACGTTGGTATCAGATGCAGAAGTGATTACTGATTTGGCATAATGTTTCTGAAGCGAGTCGACTTTCTGTTTGTAGGCCTGGGCCTGCTCGAAGTCCAGGTGGTCGGCAGCGTCCAGCATGAGGTGCTTATAGTGCTGGATAATTTCATTGGCCCCGCCTTTCAGCAGATTCACAATCTCATCTATATCAGCATTGTACTCCTTTACGGATATTTTTCCTACGCAGCAGCCGGCGCATCGTCCGATGTGAAAATCGAGGCACGGACGGAACTTGCCGCGGAGAATCGCGTCAGAGGTAATCTTGTGGTTGCATGAGCGGATTTTGTAGTTCTCCGAGAAGAATTCCAGCAGATTGCGGGCGTGCATCACCGAGCTGTAGGGACCGAAATAGCGGTTTCCCTTGACCACACGGCGGGTAAGGTAGACTTTCGGAAATTCATCTCCTGTCACGCATATCCACGGATAGGTCTTGGAGTCCTTCAGCAGGATGTTGTACTTGGGTTTGTATTGCTTGATGAGATTGTTCTCCAGAAGCAATGCATCCGATTCGGAATCCACGACAGAGTACTGGGCATCGGCGATTTTGGAGACAAGGATGCGCGTCTTGACATTGAGCCGTTCAGGCGGCACGAAATATTGCGCGACCCTTTTGTGAAGGTCTTTAGCCTTGCCGACATATATGACAATCCCCTCGGAGTCATAATATCTGTAAACTCCGGGGGAATGTGGGAATAATGCTATTTTTTCTCTGACCGTCAATTACTTCACGTATCTTGCGACCTCTTCCTCGATAGCTTCGCCATGAAGACCTCTCTTGATGATGGTTCCGTCAGGGCCGAAGAGGATGATATGAGGAATTCCGAGAATGCCATAGATGTCTGTAGGGACATTCTTGGCATCTACAATCTGGTTCCAGTTCACGCCGTAAGCCTTGGCTGTGTCGAGACTCTCCTTAGGGGAATTTTCCCACACTGCAACGCTGAGCACGTCAAAGTCTTTTCCATGATGCTTGTCATAAACGGCTTTCACGTTAGGAATTTCGTGTTTGCATGGTCTGCACCATGATGCCCAGAAGTCTACGAGGACATATTTGCCTTTTCCTACATAGTCAGAAAGTTTCGCGGTCTTGCCGTCAGGCTGCATAACAGAGAAATCGATGAAATGCATACCTTCTGCGGTAGCTTTCCTTGCCTTGATGCTGCCGTAGACTGCTGAAATGAAGTTGCTGTTGGCAACTACTGTAGAATCCATTCCGGCGATTGTCGACTCAAGTTCATCGTCAGACATGTCCGAATAAACATTCTGGAGGGCAACGGTAGAAATGACATTGTCCAAATTGCTCTTTACAGCATCCATATTGAAGCTGCTGTATTTCTCGCTGAACTCATTATAGAACTCTTCCTTGAGGCTGTCTTTCTGCTGGTCAGAAAGACCTGTGCTGTCTGAAATTGCAGCCATCTGAGTTCTGTAAGAAGCTACCAGAGCCTGATGGTCCTCTACGAAAGCATTGAACTTTTCGGTAAGGGAAACTGACGGCTTTTCGGAGTTGACCGACAGCAATCCGTCATTGAGATTGGCTGTGAGGGTAGTTCCGTCAGCAATGAATCTTCCTGCCGCATTGCCTGCTGTAACCTGACCGAAGGCTGCCTTGTAAACAGGGAGCACGATCTTGAAGGCTGCGTTCTGAAGGCGTACAGTGGTGTCAATGACTCCAGGAATGGTAACGGTCACTTCTTCAGGAACGTCTGCTCCCGAGAATTTTCCTTTCAATGTAGTGGTCGTGGAGACCGATGTACAGGCTACTGCTGCAATGGCAGTCAATGCGCCAATGATTACTTTTTTCATATCTTATAAAATTTTTATGCTTCAGCGCCGCGTCAGGCTATGTGCCAGCCGGCGAATCAACTCGTAAAAGTAATGAATAATTCCGTGATTAGCAAAGCCCTGCTTCCACTTCAAAGCATGCTTCCAATCCCGGTAGTGAATCCCGCAGCGAGCATTTCGTCTGCGCCCCCGTCCTGACAGCATTGCAAAAGTCTTCGACAATGTCAATGTCGGCACCGGCGTGAAGCGGCAGGGCGCAGGTTCTACGGAAATCTTCCTCGCGCAGTACAGTTCCGTCGGTGCTTTTCAATGTAATCACATTGTCTTTAGCGAGTAGCGTGCCACCTTCGAACCGGATTTCAGTTTCGCGGCCGTCCTTGTCAATGATGCCGTCCATGGTGATCTCGATTTCGAGTCCGCCGGATGTCCGTATGGATGCCGTCTGCCAGTCGAAAACGTCATTGTCACAATGATATACGCATCTGCCGTAGCGTCCGCTGCGCAGTTCCTCCCCTATGGCATCTTCAATGGTCCGTCCCTTGGTGACTTCGAAGTTTTCTATCCAGTCTTTCCGTCTGAGATAGAGGTCCACGGCTGAATATCGGCACTCCGATTCTATCGGACATTTGACGCAACGTTCGGCAGAGTGTTCAGGAGCCGCTTCTTGACAATATTTCGTCAGACTTCCTTCAGAGCTGATTTTCAAGTCATCGGACAGATGTTCCGGGCCAGCAAGCCAGAAGATGAAGTCCACGTCATGGCAGCATTTGGATATGAATATCGGGGAAGATTCCTCTTTTCTGGACCAGAGTCCGCGCACAAAAGTATGTGTCATCCTGTCGATGCCGACATTGACACGATGGTTGATCTCGGTAATCTTCCCGAATTCGCCGCTCCTGGCGATTTCTCTTATTCTGGAGAAGTATGGGTGATAGCGCATCACGTAGCACATGGCCGTGACGGCATTCTTCCGCTCTGCAAGTGCCACCAGTTCCCTGCATTGGCGGATATTTTCGGCCATCGGCTTTTCCAGCAGCAGGTTGAATCCGGCTTCAAGTATTTTTCGTGATATGGAGTAATGAGTGTCGTCTCCCGTGGCGACAATGACCCCGTCTGCCCCGATCCCGGACCGGACAAAGTCATCCACGTCTGCAAAGCATTGATTTTCAACGAGTGAATATCGGCACCGGGCCTCCGCAAGCCTATACGGATCAGTGTCCACGACGGCACATACCCGAGCCTTGTCCGGATGCGACTCCGCATATTCAAGGTATTTCCGCGCCCTGTTCCCTATCCCTATCGCGCAAAGATTGACAATTCGTTCCATACGGTACAAAGATAATATGAAAAATCCCGGCAAGAATCAAACTTGTCGGGATTAATATAGCTTAGGACAAAAACTTAGTTCTTGTTCTCTTTTCTGTCTCCACGGCCTCTTCCGCCACGGCGTGAGCCACGGTCACCACGTGGTGAACGGCCCTGACCCTGTGACTGTGCAGAAGCTGCTGCGATACCTGCGTTAGGTGAAAGATCTTTCTTTCCGTAAACCTCACCGTTGCAGATCCATACTTTGATACCGAGTGCACCTACCTTGGTGTGAGCCACTGCGAGAGCGTAGTCGATATCTGCACGGAATGTGTGGAGAGGAGTACGTCCTTCCTTGAACATTTCGCTTCTTGCCATCTCGGCGCCGCCTACACGGCCGCTGATCTGAACTTTGATACCTTCAGCGCCTACACGCATTGCGGTAGAAACTGCCATCTTGATAGCCCTTCTGTAGGAAACACGGCCCTCGATCTGACGAGCGATGCTGTCTGCTACGATGTTGGCATCAACCTCTGGTCTTCTTACCTCGAAGATATTGATCTGGACTTCCTTGCTGGTAACTTTCTTAAGCTCTTCCTTAAGTTTGTCGACAGCGCTTCCGCCCTTTCCGATAATAACGCCCGGTCTAGCAGCCTGGATGGTCACTGTGATGAGCTTGAGAGTTCTCTCAATGACGATCTTGGAGATGCTTGCATTGGCAAGACGGTTTACGAGGTACTTGCGGATCTTGTAGTCTTCCGCGATTTTCTCAGCGTAATTACCACCACACCAGTTAGAGACCCAACCACGGGTGATACCGATTCTGTTGCTGATAGGATTAGTTTTCTGTCCCATATTATTTATTGTCCTCCACTGTTGATGGTTTCTTTACATCGAGGATGATAGTAACGTGGTTGGAACGCTTGCGGATTCTGCCGGCTCTACCCTGTGGGCAAGGACGGATTCTCTTGAGTGTACGACCCTCGTCGACCATGATGGTCTTTACGATTACATTACCGTTATCCAATTCTTTTGTTTTGTCCTGATTTTTGGCCTCCCAGTTAGCGATAGCGCTACGGAGAAGAGTCTCAAGCACCTTTGAAGGAGCCTTCTTGGAGAACTTGAGAAGATCAAGCGCATGGTTCACCTCCACACCTCTGACTGTGTCTGCAACGAGACGCATCTTACGAGGAGAGGACGGAACATCCTTTACCTTTGCAATGGCGGTCTGTCGCTTAATCTCTTTCAGTCTTTCGGCCATTTCTCTTTTACGTTTTCCCATAATTTCTGATCAATTAAGCGTTTTTACTTCTTGTTGTTGCCTGAATGGCCTCTGAAAGTCCTAGTAGGTGCGAACTCTCCGAGCTTGTGGCCAACCATGTTCTCAGTAACATAAACAGGAATGAACTTGTTCCCGTTATGAACCGCGATAGTGTGACCAACGAAGTCAGGAGAAATCATGCTTGCGCGTGACCAGGTCTTCACCACTTCTTTCTTCTTGCCACCTTCATTCATAGCAAGAATTCTTTTTTCCAGAGCTTCCTGGATATATGGACCTTTTCTTAATGAACGACTCATAATCTCTTAAGTTTAATTCCTGTTATTTCTTTCTTCTTTCAATGATGAACTTGTTTGAAGTAGCCTTAGGATTACGTGTCTTGTAGCCCTTTGCAGGAAGTCCCTTACGAGACCTTGGATGACCTCCGGAAGCACGACCTTCACCACCACCCATCGGGTGATCTACCGGGTTCATTACGACACCACGGTTGCGAGGGCGTCTGCCGAGCCATCTGCTACGACCGGCTTTACCATAAGACTCCAGATTGTGTTCTGGGTTCGATACGACACCTACTGTTGCACGGCAGGTTGTAAGCACCATTCTGGTCTCGCCTGAAGGCAGACGGAGAACGACGTGATTTCCTTCGCGGGCAGCAATCTGAGCATAAGTACCTGCAGAGCGTGCCATTGCACCACCCTGACCAGGACGGAGCTCGATGTTGTGTACGAGTGTACCGACTGGAATTTCCCCAAGAGGAAGAGTGTTTCCAAGCTCAGGAGCAACGCCTGAACCTGATTCGATGATCTGACCTACCTTCAGTCCGTTAGGAGCGATGATATATCTCTTCTCATTGTCCTCGTACTGAACGAGCGCGATACGTGCGCTACGGTTCGGATCGTATTCTATAGTAAGAACAGTTGCCTTGCAAGCATCTTTAGCACGATGGAAGTCGATGATACGGTACATTCTCTTGTGACCGCCACCGAGGTAACGCATGGTCATCTGACCAGTGTTGTTACGTCCGCCAGTGCTCTTAAGAGGTTCAAGCAATGATTTCTGTGGCTTCTTGGCGGTGATATCGTCAAAAGCGCTGATTACCTTGTTCCTTTGACCAGGAGTAACCGGTTTAAATTTTTTTGTTGCCATTGCCTTATCCCTTAAATATTACTGTAGAAATCAATCTTATCTTCGCCGGCAAGAGTAACGTATGCTTTCTTGAAGTGATTCATACGGCCTCTAAGCATGCCGGATTTTGTATAACGGGATTTTCTTTTCCCGTGGTAGTTCAATGTATTGACTGAAGCGACAGAGACGTTGTACATCTGCTCCACAGCAGTCCTGATCTCGAGCTTGTTAGCCCTGCGATCTACAATGAATCCATAACGGTTCAACTTTTCGCCCTGAGCCGTCAATTTTTCTGTTACAATTGGCTTAATGATAATTCCCATCTCTCAATCTTTTTAGCGTCTTACTCTAGAGGCGAGGATATCCTGAACACCGTCAACGAGAACCATTGAGTGTGCGTTCATGATAGTGTAGGTATTGATCTCATCAACTGAGATGACCTTCACCTGCTCGAGGTTACGTGATGAAAGGTAAATATTGGCAGAATTTTCAGGAAGCACGAAGAGCACTTTCCTGTCGCCTGCCTTGATGGCTGAAAGAATGTTCAAGAACTCTTTTGTCTTAGGAGCCTCCATTGTGAATGGCTCTACCATGACAATCTTGTTCTCCTTAGCCTTATAAGAAAGAGCTGAGAATCTAGCGAGTTGCTTGAGCTTCTTGTTGAGCTTCATATCATAGCAACGTGGCTTAGGACCGTGTGCACGACCACCACCTACATAGATATTAGCTTTCAATGAACCGTGACGGGCTCCACCACCACCTTTCTGGCGACCCTGCTTTTTGGTACTGTATGAGACTTCGCTTCTGTCCTTGGTCCTTGCAGTTCCCTGACGCTGATGTGCGAGGTACTGGATGACATCGAGGTAGATAGCGTGATCGTTCGGCTCCACGCCGAAGATTTTCTCATCAAGGACGACCTTCTTTCCGGACTCTGATCCGTCAATCTTCAAAACTGACAATTCCATAATTAAGCCTCCAACATTAGATAAGAACCTTTGGCTCCAGGTACAGAGCCTTTCAATACGAGAAGGTTGTTCTCAGGAATTACTTTGACAACCTGAAGGTTGAACACCTTTACCCTTTCATTGCCCATGTGGCCTGCCATTCTCATTCCCGGGAATACGCGTGAAGGCCAAGATGATGCGCCCATAGAACCAGGGTGACGAAGTCTGTTGTGCTGACCGTGGGTAGCACCACCGACACCGGCGAAGCCGTGACGTTTAACGACTCCCTGGAATCCTTTACCTTTAGAAGTACCGACAACGTCAACGTACTCAACACCTTCGAAGATGTCAGCAACTGTCAGAACGTCGCCTAATTTAAGCTCTCCTGCGAAGTCAGCCTCGAATTCAACGAGCTTACGATGAGGAGTGGTTCCTGCCTTTGCAAAATGCCCTTTGAGAGGGGCGCTGGCGTGTTTTTCTGTGGTTTCGTCATAGGCAAGCTGCACGGCGGCATAACCATCTTTTTCTACCGTACGGACCTGCGTAACAACACACGGACCAGCCTCAATAACGGTGCATGGAATATTTTTTCCATCAGCACCGAAAACGGAAGTCATTCCGATTTTCTTTCCAATTAATCCAGGCATTGGTTTGATAATTAATTGTTTATTAATACTTTATCGTATTTTCCGCATACTTTGCGGAGCGCAAAGGTACGAATAAATTTTTAATTTTCAACTACTTCCGTGTAAAATTTCGCATGTACAATATTTAAGGAATAGTTACTTTCCATTCCACAGGCGGGACAAACCCCTTTTTGCCTTTGCCATAGTCCTGTTCCGGAACGTATGGCACGATCGCATCGTAATAGTCAGCTATCTTTTTCATTCTTGCGGCCTCACGACGGTAAGAAGAAATCGCATTCTTCGATTCATATGGGTCCTCTCCATAATGGGTATACCAGTCATTCGTTATCTTCATCGCGCCGTTCTTGCCCTCTGAAATGTATTTTCCCTCACGATTTACCACAGCGCCGCAACCAAGATAAATATCCCGTTTCATCTCGGTTTTCTTACCGGTAAGGAGATTCAGCACACTGACCCCGTCATAAGGCCTGTCTGTCTTGTTTTTATCTCCTATGACTTCAGCTATCGTCGGCATGATATCAACAAAGGACGTCAGTTCCTCCAATCTGGCGCCATTGCGGAAATGATTTCCCCAACGGATTACGGCAGGGACCCTGACCCCTCCATCCCATTCTTGGAATTTATGCCCCTTGAGCGGAGCACATGTGGAGCCGACAGGAATATTGTTCACACCACCATTGTCACTCATGAACATTATTATCGTATTGTCTAGAATTCTGTTTTCTTCCAATGCAGACACAATTTCGCCTATGCCTCTGTCCATACGGGAGACCATCGCACGATAGATATAGCCGTTACGCTCCGGCGAAGTCATGGTTTTGAGAAGTTCCGGATCAATATACTCTGCAACCGCATCATCCGGGGCCATATACGGAGCATGAGGAGCATTGTATGCCACATACAGAAAGAACGGGGCATCCTCAGCACTGTATTCATTGACACACTTGACGGCTTCAGCGGTGATGAGGTCTGTAGCATATCCCTCATCATGGCATGATTCCCAGTCATCATGCCAATCCAGTTCGCCTTCTCTAAGATGGGTGAAATAATCCAATGCCCCATTAAGGCAGCCGTAAAAATGATCAAAGCCTCTGTTGAGCGGATTATGAACCAAATGCGCATGTCCGAGATGCCATTTCCCGATTATGGCACGATGACCATAACCATTGTCCGCCAGCATATCGGCCAATGTCCGTTCGCCGGCATCCAGACCGCAATCGCGCCACGGCGGAATGACCGACTTTCTGAAACCGAATCGGGACGGATACCGCCCGGTAAGCAGCCCCGCCCTTGCCGGCGAACTTATCGGCGCAGTGTAATATCGGTTCATTTCGACCCCCTCCGCAGCAAGCCGGTCAATATTAGGAGTATTGATCACGCTCCCATGATATCCGACATCTCCCCAGCCCAGGTCATCGGCCAGAATCATTACAATATTCGGACGGGAATGCCCCGCCAATGCTGTCGTTGTGGCAATCATTGCCAATGGAATGGACACAGCAACTGACTTTATACCTATCTTATTCATATGCAAAAGTTTATAATCCTGTTTCAAAAATAGTTGTTACAACGATACAGCCTGCACGATTTCATGCAAAATCTGTCCGCAGAGGCCTCCCGCAGAGAAACTCATCAGCTACTGAAGAAAAACAATCAAAATAATCAACAAATCCGTCAAAAAGGAACAAGCACACACATAAACACCCCCAAGAAATCTATCTTTGCACCTGTCGGTGTTCCGACACCGGGCTTCCTGGTCGACAAAACAACCAGGAAACCGTGGACAATAAACACATAATTAATAATCATCAGCAATGAAGAAGAATTTCACTTTTTTCAGTCTGATTACCATGCTTGTTCTTCAACTGGCGTTCGCGAGTCCGGCCTTCTGCCAAAATCCAGACAGGACCATATCCGGAGTCATTGTCGACGCCACAAGCGGAGACCCGGTCATAGGCGCATATCTGTCGTCCGGACCGAAGGACAGGAACGGAGTCATCACTGATATTGACGGAAATTTCACATTGACTATTCCTCAGGGAACGAAAGACGAGACCATATTCACCGCAGTGTGCGTCGGATACAATGACCTCGAAATCACTCTGAAGGAGTTGTCAGCATCCGGAAAACTGCGCATGGAGGTCAAGTCCGAACTTCTTGAGGAGATAGTCGTGGTCGGATACGGAACGCAAAAGAAGGCGTCATCAGTCGGCTCGATTTCCCAAACCAGCGGTTCAGAACTTCTGAAGACCGGAAATGTAAACTCGGTATCGGAAGCCATGCAGGGAAAACTGAACGGAGTAATCTCCATAAACTCCACTGGCCAACCTGGAGCGAACTCCACATCCATCTATATCCGAGGAAAAAGTTCATGGCAAAACACGAATCCTCTTGTCCTCGTGGATGGTATCGAAAGAAACATGAACGATGTAGATTTCAATGAAATAGAATCCATTTCCGTCTTGAAGGACGCATCTGCCACAGCCGTTTACGGCGTACGTGGAGGAAATGGTGTCATTCTTCTCACGACCAAACGGGGGACCTCAGAGAAACCCCGTGTAAACTTCAATATGAATGTCGGACTGAAATCTCCTACCGCAACTACCGGTTGGGCGGACTATATCACGTCCATGAAGATGTACAATGAAGCTGCAGCCAACGAAGGAAACTGGAACGCCTTATATTCACAAACCACCATTGACGCATGGAAAAATGCCATAGCTACAGGAAACTATGGGCCATACAATGACATGTTCCCGCAAGTAAACTGGGCAGAAGAGATACTGAAAACCGGCGTTTCCGAGAATTATAATGTGAACATCAACGGCAAATCCGACTTTATGAGATATTTCGCATCCGTAGGATATCAGCACGACGGAAGCATCTACAATATCAAAAAAAACGAGGAATACGACCCGAGAGCTTATTTCAACAGGCTGAACTGGAGAGCCAACTTCGATTTCGACCTGACGAAAAGCACGACTTTCAGCATCAATGTAGCTGGAAAGATGGGATATAGAAATTCTCAGTTTTATTCCGATGTCTACGGAAAACTCACCCTCGCTCCTACAAACAGTTTTCCTATCAAGTATTCAGACGGATACTGGGGAGATGCTACCAACCAAGGCGCAAACCCGATAGCGGACATAACCAATGGCGGACAGGTTACACACAAGTCCTTTCAGGGCTGGTATGACGCCAAACTGGTACAGAAATTCGATTTCATCACCAAAGGGCTTAAAGCTCATGTGCAAGTATCCTATAATTCCACATCAGTCAACAGGAACAGAATCCGTACAGGTGGAATCTACAACGCATCAGAGTTTTCGCAGATGAACGCATTTCCTAGAGAGTGGAGGACTTACGACTATTCGTCACCTCTGTACAATGAAGACGGTTCGGTGTACTACAACTACACGTCCGGATATCACGGAAACCGTTATTTCAATCTCCCTTCCGGCACCGATTTCGATACGACGACTTCTCTTATGCGCCGATTGTATTACGAGATCGGAATAAACTACAACAGAAAGTTCAAAGGGCATGAAGTTTCCGCCATGGCTCTGTTCAACCGGCAGAAGGCAGAATATTCCGGCGGCTCATCTTTCGATTTTCCTCAATATCGTGAGGATTGGGTAGGACGCGCGACATACAACTGGAAAGAGCGTTATCTTGCCGAGGCCAACATTTCCTACACAGGATCCGAAAAATTCGCGCCTGGAAAAAGATTCGGACTGTTCCCTTCATTCTCGGCAGGATGGAGAATCTCGGAAGAACCTTGGATGAGAAAGGCGAGGAAGGTTATATCCAACGCAAAGGTGCGATATTCATGGGGCAGGGTCGGCACGGATACCGGAGCCGGCAGATTCCAGTACATACAGCTCTACAATCAGGACGGCAGCGTCAATTTCGGGAAGCTGGAGAATACTCCTTTCGGGCCTATGTACAAAGAGGGTACCATCGCCCAACCCAATGCCACATGGGAAACATCTGTCAAGCAAAATCTCGGTATAGAACTTGGATTCTTCAAAAAGCTTTCCGTCCTTCTGGACTTGTTCGACGAACAGAGGAGCGGCATCCTGCTTACTCCGCGTACCACAGCCGCATGGGTCGGAGTTTCGCTGTCAGCTGCAAATTTGGGAAAAACCAAGAATCACGGAATTGACCTCGAAGTAAAATGGAACGACAAGATAGGTTCGAGCTTCAACTACTTCATAAACTTCGCGTTCTCCACAAGCGAAAACAGGATTGTTTACCGTAATGACCCTTCCAATTTCCTGAATTATCAGAAAGATGCAGGCAAGCCTATAAGCTGGCAGTCAAGATATATGGCCATCGGCAATTATGAGACCATCGACGACATATACAATGCTGCGCAAGGAAGCTTTATCGCAGCATCCAAGGTAATACCGGGAGACCTGGCATATATTGACTTCAATGCGGACGGCGTCATCAACAGCAACGACATCGTCATCACGAAGAACTTGAACTACCCTCTGACGACCTACGCACTTACTCTGGGATTCGACTGGAAAGGCCTGTCCTTCAGTGCAATGTTCTATTCTCCGCAGGGTGTTTACAAGAACTACATAAACTGCTATCTGTGGGATTTCCCTGAAGGATACACAATGGCACAGCCCGACTCTAAAAACCGATGGACTCCAGCCACCGCCAACACTTCCGGTGTCCGGCGGCCTGCAATCCATCTCTCCAACAATCAGAACAACAATACGACAAGCACCTACCGTTTCAAGGACTATTCATACATACGCCTGAAAAATGTCGAGGTCAGCTACACCCTTCCAAAGAAGTGGCAGAAAGCCGTAATGTTATCCAACTGCCAGATATATGCCTCCGGCAACAACCTGCTTACATGGTGGGATGGAGACAGCAGAATTGACCCTGAGACATCAAACAGCGATGGCTCTGTAAACGAGACCGCGAATATCTATCCGATTCTGCGGACATATACTATCGGACTGAGGTTCTCATTCTAAATCCAAAAGAATATGAAAAGAACAATATACAGCATGTTGGCGGCATCAGTCTTATGCCTTTCAATGACTTCTTGCGAGAAATATCTGGACAAGTCTCCAGATCTCGGATTGGACGAAAGCACCATCTATGCAAATTATGAATCCATCCGTGGATTTCTGGACGAATGCTATCCGTTATTGGAAAGGTGGAACATGCAGTTCGGAGCCGGACTGACAAGAAACGCCAATCCAATGGCCAATACCGATGAGCTGGCCTCAATGATGTCAACTAACAATTGGGTGGCAAACAATTTCAACCAGGGAAACTGGTATTCCGTCACAAGACAGAACAACTGGGAAGTAGGATTCACCGCAGGAGGAAACACGACAGTCATAAACAAGGCTTATCTGGCAATCCGCATTGCAAACAAAGTAATCAACAACATAAGCAATGTAGCTGTCATCACAGATGAGGAGAAGAAACTGATTCTTGGACAGGCTTATTTTTATAGAGCCTGGTTTTATTATAACCTTATAACCAGATATGGAGGAATGCCGATTCTGGACAAGGTGTTCGATGCCGGAGAAGACGATATCCCAAGAGTAACCTACAGAGAGTCTCACAACTGGATGATGCAGGACATTGAGAAAGCAATCGAGCTTCTTCCTGTCCTATGGGATGACAGCAACTACGGAAGACCCGACAAGGCCGCGGCAATGGGATTCAAGGCTCAGGCAATTCTCTACGCCGCCAGCCCGCTTTTCCAAAACGACCTAGAATCTACCATAAAAAAAGAATATGACAAGGAACTATGCCTGGAAGCGGCAAAGGCTGCACAGGAGTGTCTTGATTTCATTGAAAACAACGATACCGGAAGAAAATTCACGCAAGGAACAATGGAGGACTATGCCGGTATATTCATCCTGCCGACGACCACTTTCATGCATGAAGAATATCTATGGTGGGACAGACGCAAAATGACAGATGACGAGCAGGCAAACACGATACGGGCATTCTGGCAATGGATTGACTTCGACAAGAACACAGGCCCCGACGCACAGGGATTCGCATGCCCGACGTCAGAAATCGTCAAACTATATGAAAGGAAAGGCAGCGACGGTATCTATTACCCTATAACGGATCCGAGATCCGGATATGTCGGAACAGACGCCGACGGAAAGAATGGTCCATGGTCGGATTTCACAGACCGCGATCCGCGCATGTACAACAACATTCTGCTTCCAGGCCAACGCTGGGGGAACAAGGACGGCGTCCCTTATTATATAACGTCCTGGGAAAACGGGAGTGCATACAGTCGTGTAAAGACCGGAAGCGAAACATCCAAAAAACAGTTTACGGGTTTCTTGTGCCACAAATATTTCTGGGAAGAGGCGAGTCACTTTTATACCACGGCTCATGACAATACAGGATACAATATGTACCGAATCAAAAGTTTCTATATCCGTGTCACAGAGATGTATCTGGATTATGCTGAAGCGCTGTTCGAAGCTACGGGAGACGCAGTTTCCGCACCTGATGGATTCAAGATGACCCCGGCAGACGCCATAAACAAGGTCAGGGCAAGGGTCGGTGTGACACCTGTCGTATCCGACTATCTGACTTCTGAAAGGTTCCGGGACACGTATCGTCGTGAACGTGAAGTGGAATTAATGTTCGAAAGACACCGCTGGGAGGATCTCCGCCGCTGGATGATTCTGGACGAAGTATTCAAGAGCGACACCCCGATAACAAACACGATCTGGACATGCGACCAGGGAAACAATGCAAACGGAGCGAGTTTCAATGACGGAAAGGATTTGACATTTACCTACAGGGAGGAACGCAACACTGTCGAAAACAGGGTGTTCGGAAAAAACAACAAATATTATCTATATCCATTCCCGGGAGCTGAAATCGGTTCACTATATAATCTGAAGCAAAATCCAGGCTGGTAATAAATATTAGATATCCACTAGATATGAAGAATAGCAATCATACAATACTGGCGATATCACTGATTCTGATATTATCAGGTTCTTTTACCTCCAATATCAAAGCACAAAACAGCAGTGACAAGGCAGCAAAAATAGACAGGGCTGACGGGTTTGACACACCGCAGGAAAGTCTCGCCGCAGCGATAGGTCTGATCAATCCGGAAAAACTACAGAAATACCCGGACTTGACTATCACAAACGCATTCCAGGGACAGGCTGCAGGTCTGACTGTGATTTCAGGTGACGGAGGATTCAGCAACAACAGTTCCACAATCTACATCCGCGGACAACACGGAGGGGCGACACCTGCAATCATAATCGTGGACGGTATCGAAAGATCCATTGATGATCTTGCTGTAGAAGAAATCGGCTCAATCGAAGTCCTCAAGGACGCACCGGCAAAGATCCTTTATGGTCCGAGGGCTACCAACGGAGTCATCCTCATCACGACCAAAAGAGGCATCCATAATTCCAGGAACATAAAAGCTACCGTAGAATATGGCGTCTCCCCTTCCACAAGAATGCCCTCATACTTGGATTCATACGACTATGCTACATTGTACAATGAAGCAAGAGAAAATGACGGATTGTCACCATACTATCTTCCATACCAGTTGGAGGGCTACCGCAATTCATCCGGACAGAATGATGTATTGTACCCTAACATAGACTGGTACGGTACATTCACCAAGTCAATGGGCTCGTTCCGCAAAGTTATGACAGAATTTACCGGAGGAAGTTCGAAAGTAAAATATGCGCTTGTCGCAGGTTATACCGGAGGCTCCGGAATAGAAAAAGTGGCAAGTTCCACGCAGTTGCACAGGTTTAATGTCCGTGGAAACCTGGACATCAGGATTACGGACTTCCTGTCCGTATGCGCAGATGTGGCCGCCAGACTAGAGTCGAGAAACTGGTACGGAATGACCAGCAGCGACCTGTTCAACAAGATGTCCACATATAGGCCTAATGAATACCCATTCATGATGGATCATGCGGAAATCGGCATGGAGCCAAACGAGGACGGTTCGCCATATTACGGCGGCAGTTTGCTTCACCCCGACAATGTATATGTGTCAATGACCTACGGCGGAGAAAGATCTGAGCGTTATGTGAACAGTCAGACAGACTTCGGTCTGAATTTCAATTTCGACAAGTACGTCAGAGGACTTTTCGCCGATGCGTTCATTACATTCGACAACATGAACCTCGTGGGCACGACAATGAACAGGACGTATGCGACATATTCCGTAGATGGTTACTTGGATGAAAACAGAGAACCCCAGAAGAGAGTTGTAATGGTGAGAAAAATAAACCAGAACGACAACATAAACGTATCCACGGAGAAGACTACACGCAAGATGGGATTCAGAGCAAACGGCGGATACAAGGGAGTTTACCGGAAGCATGAATATTCGGCCGTAGCTGCGTTCAGATACTATAAAAGCGAAGCCCTTGGGGCAAATCAGGACTGCATAACGACCAACACGACATTGAGGCTGAACTACGGATGGAACGGACGCCTTTTCGCCGAAGCTACTGCCGGAATCACCGGTAGCAACCAATTCTCCAGAAACAGATTCCTTCCCGTAGGCAGTGCGGCATTATCATATATCCTCAGTACCGAGCCTTATCTCAAGATCAGGGCAAGTGGAGGACATCTCGGTTATAATCCCAATGGCAACTATCTGCTGTACAAGACAGCATGGACTCCTTCAGGAGACTACATGCTCGGGAACAACAATAACACAAACGCACACATAACTCAACTTGCCAGACTAGGCAACGAGCGCATCGGATGGGTAACTCAGAACGAGGGGAACATCGGAATCGACGGGTCACTGTTCAGAAATCGTCTTTCTTTCGGCGCCGATTTCTTCTTCGAAAAAAGAGATAACATAATAACATCATTGAGCTCGCGCTACAGCGACTTGATAGGAAGCCACCTTCCGGTTTTCAACTACGGTTCCATCAGGAATTACGGCGCTGAACTGGAAGTAATTTGGAAAGATCAGGCAGGTGACGGAGATTTCAAGTATGAAATAGGGGCGAATATGACATTGACCCGGAACGAAAACATAAAAGTAAATGAAATAGATTCCATCGAAAGTTACCGCAGCAGCATCGGACATCCTGTAAGCGGAATATATGGTCTCAGAAGCCAAGGACTTTTCGGGAAAGATGTGAAGCTGAACGGACATCCGAAACAGATGTTCGGATATTATACGGACGGAGACATCGCATATGAGGATATGAACGGCGACGGAGCAATAGATGACAGGGACAACACCTATCTCGGACAAACTTTCCCTATGGCGTCATTTGGCATATGCATTGACCTGAAATACAAGGGATTGGAGTTATATGTGCTTGGAACATCGAACATCGGACAGTCCGTCCTGCTCAGCAACACCTATTACCGGAACACCGGGTCCAATTCATATTCGGATTATGCGCTCAAGAGATATCATCCTGTCAACAATCCTTCCGGCACACTGCCTCGTCTGACCACCACGTCAGGAACCAATTCATATAGGACGTCTGATTTCTGGTTGAGGAACGGAAGCTGGTTCAGACTGAAGAATGTGGAGATAAGCTACACCTTCAATGGTCTGAGCAACAAAGCCGGACTCAAGTCATGCAGGTTATTCACGCGGGGAACGAATCTGTTCGTGCTTTCCGGAATCAAAGAACTGGATCCGGAAAGACTTGATGCAGGAGTAACCAACTATCCTGTCTATATGACCATTACAGGAGGAGTCTCTTTAGGTTTCTAAAAAAAAGAATTCAGAAATGAAAGCACATATAGCAATATTCATAGCATCTCTCGCAGTTATGACCTCTTGCGAGAAAATGTTCAAGCCCAAGACTGTCGGTGAAGTGGAAAACGATGTAATGTGGACTGTACCTGACATGGCGAAAGGCGTTCTCATGGGCGTTTACAATGATATCCCGAAAAGGTTCGACAGCTTCAGCGGGAACTATCTGGATGCCGCTACGGACAACGCCGTCACCAATTCATTCGCAGAGGGCATCTACCAGCTCGGGCTTGGCGGCGTAAGCAGCACGAACAACCCTTTGGGGGTATGGTCCACTTGTTACAACGAGTTCCAGAATATCCATCTCTTCCTCGAAAACGGGTTGACTGAAAACACAAGATATGTCCCGGAAGACGAAGAAGGCGAACTGGCAGAGAAGAACAACCTGAGGGCCGAAGCACTATATTTGAGAGCCTGGTGGGGCGCATACCTGCTGAAATTCCATGGAGGACGTACTGCTGACGGGCAGGTCCTCGGATATCCGATTGTAACGAAGTACATAATCCCGTCTGAAGCCAGGGACTTCGACAATATCAAAAGGCACTCCTATCAAGAATGTGTCGAGCAGATATGCAGCGACTGCGATGAAGCTGCCGCCGTACTTCCGGCAAACGCGACAGGAGCATATATAGGACGTGCCACAGCCAAAATGGCGGAGTTTCTGAAAGCACGCGTACTAACAGATGCGGCAAGTCCGGCATATCAACCTGCAAGCATCGTCACCATCAATGGAATGGGAGACTACACGATAGTAGATGAGGCCGCTTACAAGAAGAACTGGGAAAGGGCTGCCGCCCAATGCCGTAAGGTTCTTTCCATCTGCGGAAACCCGGCATATACGGCGATGAACCGTACAGATATCGTAGATATCAACCAGAGCAATCCGGTAACACCAGCCCATTTCATCTTCAGATATTATTCATTGAGCAACGAATCAGAAAGAAGACATTTTCCTCCTTTTTATTATGGGAACTCGCAAACCATGCCTTCTCAGAATCTTGTGGACGCTTATCCTATGAAAGAGAACGGCTATCCTATAACGGATCCGACCTCTGGATATAATCCGGCAGACCCTTACACGGGCAGGGATGACAGATTTGAGTTTACAATATACCACCAAGGGTCGAAATTCGGTGAAAACGAGACAACTATCGACGTGGTTGAGGGTGGAAGAGACGCCCAGTCCTTCATGAGCGGCGGGAACAGAGCTTCAAGAACAGGATACTATCTTCATAAGGGTATTTCAGAAAGAGCCGATATGCTTAATCCTGTCCAAAGCGTAAATTCGCTGCATTTCTATCCGATGATGAGACTTGCAGAAATATTTCTGGACCTTGCGGAAGCATTGAACGAGATATATGGTCCTGAAGGGACAGGCGCCGAAGGTGGAGAAAGCGCGTACGACATCATCAAGGATATCAGAAAAAAGTCCGGAGGGATAGTCAACGACCTCTACATCGAGACCGTCAAAGGCGACCGCGACAAATTCCGCGACCTGATTCTCAATGAAAGAAGGCTTGAATTCGCCTTCGAGAACTTCAGATTCTGGGATTTGAGAAGAAGACTGCTGCCTCTTGACGAGCCTGTCCGCGGAATAGATGTAACACGGGCTGAAAACGGGGAATTGCATTATACGGTCAAGGATGTCGAGAAAAGAGGCTTTGACAACATCAGATACTATTATATGCCGGTTCCTTACACCGAAGTAAAGAAAAACCCTGCATTGCAGAACAATATGGATTATTGATATGATCAATCTAAATATGAGACACTTTCTTAAGATAGCGGCCGTCTGTCTGCTTGCATGCAGCACAGTGTCGTGCTATGATGACTACGTTGCCGACTACGATTACCCGAATATGGGTTTCGCATTGCCGAAACAGGTCCGCACCGTCATGTCCAAGACAAACAGAATCTATGTCGGAGTATCTATCGGGGGCAAGCGTGAAGTAAATATGAAAGACTGGGCACAATTCACTCTGGACGAATCGCTGCTGACAGGGCTGCCATATAAGATGCTTCCTGAAGATTACTACACATTGGCAGATCCGACAATGTTTTCAGTAAGGAAAAGCAATATGCCTGTGGCAGATGTCGCCATTACTTTCACCGATGCCTTCTATGAAGACCCGGCATCCCTTTCGAACACATACGCCCTTCCGTTCCGACTTGTGGCAACATCCATTCCCGATGCAGAAGGAAGCAAGTACGGCGCCATCCGCAGTGGAGCAGAAACCGCCATCGTAGTTATAAAATATGTCAGTTCATATAGCGGGACATACTACCGCATGGGGGAAATCAGTGAAATAGATCACGACGGGAATGTCATCGGAGAGACAGAAATTCACAAGAATCCGGACTTGATAAAGAATCCTACGGTAAAATTCTCTACAGCAGGATATTCTACGGTAACGTTCAGCGGGATCGGCTGCGGAAAGACAGATGGAACCGTAACGCTATCCGTCGACAAGAGCAAGGGACTTGATGACAATGCCGCTGTGGATGTATCCCTCAGTTCGGGTCTGGAATCAGGTTCGGGGGAATGGATCCGGAAAGGAGACTATACATTCTATAGCGGAGATTCTGCAGCACCTCAGTTCAATCTGGAATATATCTATACCGACGGGGGTCGCAGATACCAGGTAAAGGAGACTTTCGTCTTGAGGAAATGGGCAGAAGATGAACTTACAGTAGAAACATTCTAAAATACGCGCCATGAAACATATTCTCCGGCTACTTGCCGCATTTTTACTATGCATCAGCATCTTCGCATGCAAAGAAGATACTGGGGATGACATATCCATAAAAGGAAATCTGACACCGGCATCTCCGCTGGAACCGGCAGACGAAATCTCGCTGGATTTGGACACCTTTTCGGATACAGACACTCTGTGGTTCAGATGGAATAAGGCGGAATGGGACGGATTGGGATGGCCTACATACAGTCTGGCCATCTACAAGGAACAAGAGACTGGAGGGAATCCGGTTTATTCAAGACATGTCGCCCAGCTCGATTCGACAAGGATGTATCTTAAGAAAGATGAGCTTAAAGGCATCTTCAACACAGTCGCCGGCGGCGAGAAGATATCGTCCGTCGATGTGTTCTGGAGCATACGCACATCCGCAAAAGGCACTCTGGCTCAAGAGTCCGGACGCCGGAAAATCACTCTTGCCATGACTCCTGACCCTGACGCATTCGTCGCGGGGAACGACATAATCCTGGATGGTGAGGGCGCCGGAACAGAAGCTGGACGAAAGTTTGTATATATTCCAAACACCACGTACAGTTGGAACAAATCCATATCGGCACATTACAATGACCTTGCCCCTCTAAAGGAATTCGACTACGAGATTTTTACCAGTCTCGAAGCAGGCAAACCAATTGTCATCTGGTCCGGGACATCCACCGGTGACAGGGACTGGATATTTGTTCCGGACAACGATTCTGCCGAAAGCGCAGGATCATACAGCCTCCGCACCGTAAAAGAAGCCGCTTTCCGCACCTGTGTCTCCACATCAGGAACATACCGTATCCGACTCAATTCACAATCAAAGGCAATATACATCAAACAGATAAATGAGATAAAGCTTCGCTTCTGGGCTCCCGTGAATGACAATCCTATGACATACCAAGGAAACGGAACCTGGTATGTAGATCTGGCAATACCTTCCGCATGCAAAGGATACAAATTCCTGTTCTTCGGGCTTGACGGGGACCAACCGACAGGAGCACAATATCCGTCGGAGACCGTACCATCAGGAACGGTACCGGAAATGAATCCGGCAGACAGGTACTGGAATATTGTTCCTGTTCATGGAGGTCCAGCTAACGGAAACAAGGAAAATGGTACTTTCCGCGTTCTCGATGACGCAAAAGGCAGAGTCTGCCGTTATACAATCTACATGAATGACACTTACGGGACATACACGCATTGCGTATCGGAAGTTCCGTCAAATTAATCAAATGCATGAAAAGAAAACTCATAACACTTGCACTTGCATTGTCAATTGCAGCAAGTTGCTCCGGTCACGATCCTTGGTACAAGATTGAAGACCTTTCATCATTGATAAAGGAAGAGACCTCATCTTCTAAGGATGATTCGGAAGAAGATCAGGCAAATGAAAAATGGCAGGCTATAGCTGATTCGTCATTGTTCGTTCTGACAGAGAATTTCCTCAACAAAGACAAGGGATATTTCTGGTCCACTCCACAAGACATAGCAAAGTCTTCCGGGAACATATACTGGCAACAAGCTCATGCAATGGATGTTATAATCTCGGCATACAGCAGAATAAAGGACTCCCAACCGGAGAGAGCCGAGACATACAGAAATTACATGGAACTATGGTACACAAACTATGCTAACAACTACAATACATCCAGAAAGTCAGACGGGGAATACGGCGGCTTTTTCAACGCATATACAGATGACATGTGCTGGATTTGCCTGACGCTATGCCATATTTCCGAAGCACTGGATGATGAGAAATATATCCGCACGGCAAAAAACGTTTACGACAATTATATTATTTCCCGTCTGATAACTGATGAAAAAGGTTCAGGACTTCCATGGACGAACATCGAGGACAAGAAGGGACGCAACTCCTGCACAAATGCACCGGGATGCTGCCTGGCAGCAAAACTTTATATACAGTTCGGAGACAAGAAATATCTCGACAATGCTCTCACATTGTATTCATATATGACCGGCAACAATGTGAAAGCTGATTTCAGATGCGAGGAGCCACCTCTGACATATACCCAAGGCACATTCGGCGAAGCTTGCCGGCTTCTTTACGGCATCACTGGAACAAGTACATATATGGACATGGCTTTCAAAGTCATCAATTATGCTTTCTCAAGCTCGCGTTGCACGACATCCGACGGGATTCTTCGCAATGAAGGGACTTCAATGGATCAGAGTATCTTCAAAGCAGTCCTGATCCCTTATGCCGTGAACCTTATCTTGGACAATTCATTGGACAGGGAATCCAGAGCCACGTTGAGAAATCACTTGATAAGGAATGGAGAGGCTTTATACAAGTCGCTTGACAGAAGCAGCTATCCCAAGATGTATGCCGATTACTATTGGGGCACCACTTGGAAGCCGACGCCGTCGGCACAATACGCGTCAATGGGGGCACAGGTCAGCGGCACATCCCTTATGGAAGGTCTGGCACGATTGTATACAAAATAATTACATTTATATGAGAATCCTCTTTTACACGTTAGCACTTGCCGCCTCAACAATCTGCGGATGTTCGTCAAGCCACGTCAAACCGATGGACATTTCACTGAAAACCGATGTGAGACCATCTGCAACTCCTTTGGTAACAGTAGACCCTTATTTTTCAGTATGGTCATTTTCCGACAATCTCAACTGTTCTGAAACAGTACATTGGACAGGAAAAGGAAGTCCGATGATAGGATATGTCCGCGTGGATGGAAAAACTTGGAGAGTCGCAGGTAAAGAAGAACCTTCCTACGACATCCTACTCAATACTATTGCAGAAGGTCCATGGACCGCCAAATGTCTGATGGACAAGAAGCCGGCCGGAGACTGGACATCTGCCGGATATGATGACACCTCTTGGAAGATGACGGAAGGCGCCATCGGTTCACGTGAAATGCCGGAGGTCCATACACTCTGGAGCGGAAACAATCGTGACGTATGGCTCAGACGCGAGTTTACATTGGAGGAAAGCATAAAGGAGTCTGACAAGCTGATACTTGAGTATTCCCACGATGACGTGTTCGAACTTTATATAAACGGAGAAAAAGTAGTCGATACAGGGCACAAATGGAGAAACGGCGTAAGGCTTGAACTGTCTTCAGAAGCCAAATCGTGGCTCAAGGCCGGAAAGAATGTCATAGCAGCACATTGCCACAACACTACAGGAGGTTCATACGTTGACTTCGGGCTCAAACGTGAAAACAGCAATACGATAACAGCAGCAGAAGCTGTGCAAAAACATTTGTCCGTTCTTCCTACCAGAAGCATTTATACATTTGCTTGCGGGCCGGTCGACATTGACCTCATTTTTACGGCCCCTCTTCTGATGGACAATCTCGAGCTCATGTCCAGGCCTGTAAACTATGTCACATGGCAAGTAGCATCAAACGATGGCGCGGAACATGATGTCCAGATATATTTCGCTGGTTCACCGAAACAGGCGGTAAATACTCCGGCACAAGCAATCAAAGCCATGTCCGGAAATGAAGCAGGCATCGATTATGTGTGCGCGGGGACACAAGAGCAGAATATCCTGGGCAGAAAAGGAGACAATGTCAGAATCGATTGGGGATATATGTATGTCGCAACTCCTCAGGGAAAAGGTCGCGTGGCCCTGACCGATTATCACAAGGCGCTCCAACAGTTCACAGATAAGGGTGTCTTGCCGGAAAGCGAATCTGAAGTCACAAAAGATAGGGCAGGAAATGAATTGCTCGCATTGGCATATTCATTCGATTTCGGAAAAGTCGGCAACAAAACCGCAACGGACTATCTGATGTTGGGATATGATGACATTTACTCCATCCAATTCTTCGGCAACAATTTAAGGCCTTACTGGAACAGGAACGGCGACAAAACCATAACAGGTGAATTCGCAGAAAGTGCAAGACAATACAATGCCATCATGAAAAAATGCGAAAAATTCGACAGAGAAATGATGTCAGACGCATTCAAATCCGGAGGAAAGGAATATGCAGAACTCTGCGCTCTAGCATACCGTCAGGCCATCTCGGCGCATAAACTCGTAGAATCACCTGAGGCGGGGCTTCTTTTCCTTTCCAAAGAGAATTTCTCCAACGGGTCCATAGGTACGGTAGATGTGACATACCCTTCCGCTCCACTCTTCCTGTATTATAACCCGGAGCTGGCCAAAGGATTGTTGAACCATATATTTTATTACAGCGAAAGCGGAAAATGGTCCAAACCATTCGCCGCCCACGATGTCGGGACATATCCTCTTGCCAACGGACAGACCTATGGAGCGGACATGCCAATAGAGGAAAGCGGCAATATGCTCATATTGGCAGCGGCTATCGCTGAAGTGGAAGGCAATGCGAAATATGCGGAAAAGCATTGGAACACATTGACGATTTGGACGAATTATCTGCTTGAGCACGGTTTGGATCCTGCCAACCAGCTCTGCACTGATGATTTCGCCGGGCACTTCGCCCACAATGCAAACCTTTCCATCAAAGCTATTGAAGGCATCGCTTCTTACGCTTCACTTGCAAAAAAACTCGGCAAGAATGATATCGCGGAAAAATATCTGGCATCCGCAAAAAAAATGGCGGAAAAATGGAAAGAAATGGCGTATGACGGAGACCACTATAAGCTGACTTTCGACAAAGAGGGCACGTGGAGCCAGAAATATAATCTCGTGTGGGATAAGATTTTAGGATTCAATATCTTCGATCCGGAAATCGCATGGACGGAAATCGCATGGTATCTTACCAAACAGAACAGATATGGACTTCCTCTTGACAGCAGAAAAACCTATACCAAGACAGATTGGATAATATGGACGGCAACCATGACCGGGAATATGGAAGATTTCCAAAAATTCGTCAAGCCTGTCTACTTGTTCGAAAATGAAACAACAGATAGGATTCCGATGTCAGACTGGATATTCACGGACAGCACGAAACATGTAGGATTCCAGGCAAGATCCGTTGTCGGCGGTTATTTCATAAAGATGTTAAGTGACAAGATGGGCAGATAACCTTCTTGTTTATATTTAATCAAGTAGGAGGAAAACGAAGTAGTTTTCTTCCTACTTTCGTTTTCCGACATCTCACACTACCGTACGTGCAGTTCCGCATACGGCGTTTCCTTATCTTGCTTGCAATCTGACATAGTAGTCCATCATACAAGGATAGCCCGCCGCGCGGGCGCGACGCTGATATATCTGGCCGGAACGGTATAATTTGCTAAATTTGTGTAAAACATATGAACGTTATGGAAACAAAAGATATCGCAAACGTCAATATAGACGCCCTGTTTGAAAGAATCTCGGCCCTTATCGAGGAGTCCAGAAAGAGGGTGGCTACGGCTGTGAACATCGCCGAGGTGTACACCAAGTACGAAATCGGCCGCCATATTGTGGAGGATGAACAGGAGGGAAAGGCCAGGGCTGCGTATGGAAAACAAGTGCTTCCAATTCTTTCGCAGAAACTGACCGATAAGTTCGGTAGTGGTTGGTCTCTCGAGACACTTAAAAGCGCTCGAAAATTCTATTCGGTATATGCGCCGCAGGCAATTCGGTCAACGGCGTTGACCAAATCGAACAAAGAAACCGGCAAAACGAATTTGGTAAACAGTGTTGACCAAATTCAGATCGCCCCTGCGGAGCCCCACAAGTTCGTTTTGAGCTGGAGCCACTACCTCGTTTTGATGCGCATCAAAGATGATGGCGCACGAAGTTTTTATGAAGTGGAATGTGCCAAGCAGAACTGGGGTGTACGTTGGCTTCAGCGACAGGTTGGCAGCAGCCTGTACGAACGCATCGCTCTGAGTAGCGACAGGGACAAGGTCGTACGCATGGCCAAGGAAGGTGAAATCATAGAGAAGCCTGCCGACATCATCAAGAATCCCGTCACCCTAGAATTTCTCGGGCTGAAGCCGGATGCCGCATATTCCGAGACCAAACTCGAGAATGCCATCATCGACAAGATGCAGACATTCCTGTTGGAGATAGGAAAGGGTTTCTTGTTCGAGGCCCGTCAGAAGAGATTCACTTTCGATGAGGACAACTTCTACGTGGACCTCGTCTTCTACAACCGCCTGCTCCAGTGTTACGTGCTCATAGACTTGAAGGTTGACAAACTGACGCATCAGGACCTCGGCCAGATGCAGATGTACGTCAACTACTACGACCGCTATAAGAAACAGGACTTCGAGAAGCCGACGGTAGGTATTCTGCTCTGCAAGGATAAGAACGACTCCCTCGTTGAACTGACTCTTCCGAAGGATTCCAACGTCTATGCAGCCCAGTACGAGCTCTATCTGCCCGACAAGCAAGAGTTGCGGGCCAAGCTGAAGTCTTGGATTGAAGAGTTCGAAGAGCAGGAGGAAAAGAATAGCCTAAAATGATCGATTTCGGGACTTCTCCCGGGAAGACACATTCAGCTGATGTGGGGGGGGCGCCGGGCAGGCGCTCTCTTGCTTTGTGGGCGCAGCCTCCACTTCAGAAGAAATTGCGGTGCTTGAGGTAAAAGCTTAGCATTGGATAGAACATTTGGCGGACAGGAATCCTGTCCGCCTCGTCTCATAGCTGTTTACCCTATATCAATATGCCGTGATGGCAAAGTCAAATGACGTCTGGCGCTTAGGCAAAGAATTCGTCATCTCGAAACTTATCTCATTCTCGCCTTCTTTTATGATATTCAGATAATCAGAAATATTGAACTGATTATAACTTCTGGTCTGTCGTACAGGCCCGTCATATACAGGGACGCCGTTGACATAAACCTTGACATTGACATTGCCGGCAAGCCATAGGCTAAGGCCCTTGGGCCTGTCGCCGCACACGAAAGTTTCCGAATATGTGGCCTTTTCATTAGGCGCAATTACCTCAATGCGTCCTGATTCTTTTCTTTCGACTATCGTCCGCATAACGGCCGGCTTCACGGCATATAGTCTCCGATTGACAAGATTCATCATTCCTTCATCAATCTTGGTAACTTTCCTGTCATACGTCATAAAGCCATTAAGTTCCAATTCAACATCGGTGGTCTGGGTATACACTGCCGCACTAAGTCCCTGGGCAACCGCAGATTCCAGATCATACGCCAGCCTATAATAGCTATTGGCAAGTTCCACGGATTTGTCCATATTCCTGTATCCCCAGCCATTGTTCCGAGCCCATGTATGCTCAGGAACATTCAGCGACAATCCTCCGAATTCACCCAAGACAGACATTCTTCCATTACACTCGGAGGCCAATTTAAACGAAACAGAAGGATAATTATGGATATCATATATATCACCCACGTTTCTATCCGTCCAACCAGTGACCCCATTAATGATCCTGGTCGGGTCAAGCTGTTTTACAAAGCCCACATTCTCTGTAGTCCGGAATTGTCCCCAACCTTCATTGAACACTACCCAAGTAGTGATACAAGGGAAGAATCTCAAATTTTCGTACATTTCTTCAAATTCGTAACGCCACTGAAGTTCATGACTCTCAGGTGCATTCCAGTCATGTTCCCAACTTGCCCCCACATGCTGCTCCTTGGCCTTTGCCGACTCGAAACCGGAAGGCATGTCCTGCCACACCATAAAGCCAAGAGAATCAGCATAATAGTAATACAATTCCGGCTCAACCTTGATATGTTTGCGGATCATATTGAATCCCATCTTCTTCAGCTGCACCATATCATATAGCATAGCTTCTTCAGAAGGAGGCGTAAGCAGCCCGTCCGGCCACCACCCTTGATCAAGCGGACCATATTGGAATAGAATCTCATCATTCAGGGCGAACCGGTTGTTTCCGACGCCATCAGGCTTTATCGATACCTCCCTAATTGCAAGATAGCTCTCCACCTTGTCGAGAGAACGTCCTTTTCTTGTCAGTTCCAAGGTGGTCTTATAAAGTTTCGGGGAATCCGGACTCCACAACACCGGAGAAGGAATCTTCAATGAAACATCTTGCGCACAGCCTTCATAACTGGCAACGACCTTTCCTTCATCATAAACATTGACAATAACCGATTCCGTTCCGTCTGCGCCGTCAAGAGCAATATCGAAATCGACCTTGCCATCTATCTTCGTCAACGGAACGACATTTCTGAAGGAAGTGGCAGAGACAGGCTCCAACCAAACAGTCTTCCATATCCCGGACACCGCAGTATACCATATTCCTTTCGGATTGAGCGCCTGCTTCCCTCTCGTGTCAGTATCTGTATCCGTAGGATCTGTAACTGCCACCGTCAATGCATTCTTCTTGCCGACTTTCACGGCCTTGGTCACATCAAAAGAAAAAGCATTGTTTCCTCCGACATGTTTCCCTACGAACTTCCCATTGACAAAAACATCGCAGACATAATCCACCGCACCGAAATGAAGCAGAATTTTCTTTCCTTTCCACTCGGGAGCGACAGAAAACTCTCTCTGATACCAAAGTTTATCCTCCGGACGGAATTGCTCGGCAAGTCCGGACAATGATGATTCTATGCAGAACGGCACGAGGATTTCTTTGCTGAAAGCGACATCTTCCATGCGGACGCTTTGCGATGTTACATCGCATTTCCATAGACCATTCAAATTTTGCCATTCCGTCCGGCGCAGTTGCGGACGCGGATAGCTTTTCCACGCGGTCTCAGGCGTAAGTTTCTCGCCCCAAGTGGTTTTAATGTGATTTCCGGCCGGCGCCCATGCGGCCAAGGACAATGATTGCGTCAAAAGAAACGCGAGAGTGATTAAATTTTTATTCCTCATATTTTTATGTGTTGATTCAATTTGCGGTCCTTTCATGTACAAACATACGTAAAGAATTCCTGTAACTTTCATCGCCCGAGAACATTGAAGAATTATTCACTTTTTTTGACAAAATTTCATAAATTGCAGCTAAAATGAAGGAAAAATGAAAAAAGCGACCCTATTTCTGCTATATTTAGTCATAAGCACCATGGCAATCGCATCTGCCGGGAATCATCCGTATCTCGCCCATTACCGAATCGCGGACGGAATTACATCCAGATTCATAAATTGCATTTCGCAAGATGAATCCGGCTTTATATGGATTGGTTCGGAAACCGGACTCGACAGGTTCGACGGATTCCATTTCAAGCATTATGACATCGCAGACGGAAGGACGGTGTTTTCCATTTATGCCGGGAAACGGGGTGAACTCTGGCTGGGTACCAGAAAAGGAATATTTATATTCAATACGGAAACGGGGCAAAGCAAGAAATTCGAGACGGAAACAGAATGGGGCGTATCCGTATGCTCCAAGACCACTGTCATCGACAACGTTTGCAATAAAGTGTTCATCGGGACTGGCGGACAGGGCTTTTTTTTGTATGACCCCAAAACTGAAACTCTCAAACAATTCTGCAGATATGCATCAATGATAAGTGCGATAACCGTCTACAGAGATTCATTGATATACGTCGGTTCAGAAGAAAGCACGATATCTGAATTCAAAGCCGACGGAGACTTCGTCCGCACCATCGCCTTCTCCCCGGAAGATTCTGATGTCAGGATGTCAAACGTCCAGTCGTTACACGCAAGCGGAAACGAGCTATGGGTAATCCTGCAAAATAAAGGTCTATGCCGTATCCCTTTGGATAGACTCTCCACATTCGAAAACTTCAATTTGAATGAATCCCGACAGCTTCATGATGCAAAACTAAGTATTCCAGACTCTGACAACAGCCTTCTGATCGGATGCCAAAACGAGATAAAAAGGTATAACCTCACAAGCAAAGAAACAGAAACGATCATTCCCGATATGTCTGCCAGCCCCAGATGTCTTTTCAAAGACAGGGATGGAGGATTATGGATAGGAGTTGAAGATGATGGAATCACCTATTGTCCATTAAGGCAAAATAGTTTCGAACATTATTTCCTGGGGAAAAACATCGCTTCCATCACTAAAGACAATGACGGGAACATCTGGGCAGGAGCTGTCTCCGGAACCATTTTCCGTATTGACGCCAATGGTCGGGCATCCAGCTTCGACCTGCCGAAAGTATCCAACATCCAGTGCCTGATGGCAGATTACCATAAGATCTGGATCGGAACGCGCTACGATGGATTATTTATACATAATCTGGAGAACGGGAAAACTGTCAACTATCGGTATGACAGATATAATGAATTCAGCATCAGCGACAACTGCGTGAATGCCTTGTTCAAGGATTCAACGGGAAAGATCTATGTCGGCACGGAATGGGGATTAAGCTATTACTCGGCTGATACGGACGGCTTCATTCCGGAACCGCGCGCATCCAATCATTCCAGCGTAGTAGGATTCTTTGAAGACTCGGAAAAAAACATATGGATTCTATCAGGCAACGACGGCCTGTACCGGGAAACTTTGGACGGTAAAATCTGGAGAGAGTTCAATACCTCCAGGAACAAGAATCTCACCAGCAATACAATTCATGACATGATTGAGGACAATGACGGGCTCATCTGGATTGCTACCGGGAATGGCCTTGTCACTTACTCATACGAAACAAACACGTTCTCTCCCGTAAATCGGGACTTGGCTTCAGGAGACATCAATTCACTGGAAAAAGATTCGTCAGGAAGAATATGGTATGTCAAGGAATCCGCACTTACTTGCATCAGCAATCTGCACAGAAGAGTGTTCGGCAGGGAATCCGGCCTGCATAACAACGCATTTCTTAATGGTTGTTCCACAATTTCAGATAACGGGACTCTGTTCTTCGGCGGCATAAACGGAATCGACACTTTCTTTCCTGACAGCGTCTTGAACGACTCGGCCAACAATTCATACTCTTCCATATTGATAACAGACGTCGTGGTAGACGGCATCTCTATGGGAGTTCCTGAGAAACTGACGGTCAACAATGACACCAAACGGATCTCCATTTTATTTTCAAACCTGTCATTCAACAGTTCCGATGCTGATGATTACTCATTCCACATGAAAGGAGAAGATACCGAATGGCATCACGACAATTCCATGGCGACATATGGACATCTTTCGCCAGGGCTTCACACTTTTACCGTACGGTATAAAAGCAGCTATGGAGACACCGAAGATACTATCAACATCAAAGTCATGCATCCGCTATATGCCAGATGGTGGGCAATCCTCATATATGTCTCCATCTTCGGGCTTTCAACTCTGGCCATAATCAATTACTACAGGAGAAAACGCGAAGAGTCGACATTCAGAGAAAAATACAATTTCTTCACAAACATAATCCACGAAATCAGGACGCCGCTCACCCTTATCAAGACTCCGCTGGAAAGGATTAAAGGAACTCCCGGCCTCAACGAGCAGCTCAAAGGAAGTCTTGATATCATCAGTAAAGGGACAGACTCCCTTATCAATCTGGTGAACCAACTTTTAGATTACAGGAAAAGCGAGAGCGGTTATTATGTGCTCAACCTTCGGCCATGCCTTGTAGGCGCGCTTGCAAATGAAATTTGCGGCAGATTCAAACCAATCGCCGACTCTGAAGGAAAGGCTCTCGACATTACGATTCCTTCTGAAGCATACTCATACAGGGTTGACCATGACGCATTGGAAAAAATACTCAACAACATTCTTTCCAATGCCGTAAAATACGCTGTCTCATCGGTAAACTTGAAGTTGGAAGAAGAACCGGATTATTTCAGCATCATAATCAGTAACGATGGAGAGAAAATAGCAAGCACAGAACAAGACAACGTGTTCAAGATGTTCTATCAAGTAAAAGGGAGCAAGAACGGAACAGGCATCGGGCTTCCACTGGCAAGAATGCTTGCTGAACGTCATGGCGGGTCAATCACAATTGACCCCGAAAGCGACATGACTACATTCGTGGTCAAAATCCCAGGTGAAAGATCATTGGCTCAAGAAACCGGAAAAGAATCATCCGGGAGCACCCCGACACCAATCAGCATAGAGGAAACCTCCATCCTGGTCATTGACGATAATGAAGACTTGCGGAGGATGATTGCAGAGATGTTGAAGAGCAGTTACAACGTAATACAAGCCGGCAATGGAAAAGAAGGTGTCAATATTCTTGAAAAGGAGCCTGTCGACCTGATATTAAGCGATATCATGATGCCGGAAATGGACGGATATGAGTTTTGCGAGTTTTTGAAAACAGATCCGAGATATTCAAACATTCCGATTATCTTGATTACGGCAAAAGCTTCTGTTGAAGACAAGATAAAAGGCTTGAAATATGGCGCAGATGATTATATCGAGAAACCATTCTCTCCGGACCTCCTGGTAACAAAAGTCCGTTCAATAATCAGCAACAGACAGAAGATTAAAGAGTTCTACAGAGGCCTTCCTATTGTTCATCCTTCAAAAATCTCGAAAATCACCAAGAGCGATTCGGATTTCATGAACAAAATGAAAGAAGAACTGGAAAAACATCTCTCAGACGTAGATTACAGTCTGGTGAATCTTACGGAGGACATGTTTATGAGCCAAAGTTCTTTCTACAGAAAAGTAAAGACATTGACAGGAGTCTCTCCTAATGATTTTGTGAAGGAATTCAAGCTTCAGCGCGCTGCTGAAATGCTCAGTGACGGCAAATATCTGGCAAGCGAGGTCTATAAAGAAGTCGGATTCAATTCCCTCGCTTACTTTTCACTATGCTTCAAGAAAAAGTATGGTGTCTCCCCCACTAAATATGTGGGCTCATTGACGAAACACGAGGAAGCTTGACATTTCGCGGAACGGGCTTTCCTAATTCAGGATGTCCTTCCTGCGAAAACGAAATAGGCTGCATATATAGCGATCTATGATAATCAGACTTATCCGAATCGGCAGCCGAGTATATCAAGTATGTCCGTTTTCCATCGGGAGATGATATGAAAGCCGGTGCGGAAGGTCCATATATTTCAGCTTCACGGTTTTCAGAAAAAACAGGATGAGCGACCTTGTGCCATGATGCGCTGTCCAAGAGATCAGCATCTTTATCGGCATAAAGTTCCCCGATGCAGCAATACGCAGTCCAGTGCGCACTTGCGGAATAAAAAATATATATCATGCCGGTCTTGTCATTTGAAAAGAAGCACGGGTGTTCATTTACAAACACAGGATAACGTACGGAACTGCCGCCATCGCGCTGAAGCCACTGCTGTTCCCACTCATGCTCAGGAGTAGATATCATGACACGTTTCCCGGAAAGTGTAACAGGGTCACTCATCCGGGATATGTAGATGCTCTGGCGCTCCGCATAAACACGCTTGGATTGCCAACCGGACCAAACCATGTACAGCTCGCCCCGATATTGAAACACATGACCATGAATGGCCCAGTTGTCGTTCGCGTCCGTCTTCAAACGCCCTGCCATTTGGAACTTCCCGTCCAGAGGATTTTCATTATCATTGACAAGGACATACATCTTGTGATTATCCGTATTTCCGTCATCAGCAGTAACATATATATACCATTTGCCGCCAATCCGCGTAATCTGCGGATACCACAAGTGGGTAAGCCCGTATTCCTTCTGCATTTCCACAGCCACTTTCATTTTTGCAAATTCCGCGTCTGAAGGGTCCTCGACAGCTTGAATATATATGCTTCCTCCATTATTCTGAAGGATGTAGTACTTGCCCTCATATAGGTAGAATCTGTCATTATCCAGCCCCTTGCAAACTGGATTAGTATACCAAACGCCCTGCGGTTCGCGCTGACGCAAGCCGCAAGACCAGACAGAAGCCGCCAGACACACCCAGACGGTTACCAATTTCAATAACGTTTTCATAATTTCGGGATTTGCACAAATTTAAGAAAATTTCGGACTTCTTTGGCACGGGTTTGTGCCATCTGCGTTATAACAATCAATATATTTGTCATAATAAGAGAGGTGTCAGGACCATGCAACCGACAATAACACATAACAATTATGAAACATAATAACTTATATTTTGGAGCTTCACTGCTTGCAGTATCATCAATAGCAACGGCGTGCAATAGCCCGACAGACGGCACCCGGCCCAACATCATTGTAATTTTGACAGATGATATGGGATATTCGGATTTAGGGTGTTATGGTGGAGAAATCGAAACGCCCAATATTGACGCACTTGCCTGCAACGGACTCCGGTGGACCCAATTCTACAACAATGCACGAAGCTGCCCTTCCAGAGCATGTCTGATGACCGGACTATATCCTCACCAGACAGGCATGGGATGGATGGCGTGTGCGGATGAACATACCCCGGCATATCGCGGGACACTGAATCACAATTGCGTAACATTGGCAGAAGTGCTGGGAAGTGCAGGCTATGAGACTTATATGGTCGGAAAATGGCATCTGTGTTCAGAACAGCAATGCTCCGGCGAAGTATTGGAGAGTTGGCCGGTCCAAAGAGGCTTCCGGCATTTTTATGGAATCCCCGAAGGAGCTTCACATTATTTCCGCGCGAGAATGGTATCAGGCGAGACCAGACTTCCGAAGACAGAGGACAAGGACGGGTTCTATATCACGGATGCAATTTCCGACAGCGCGGCAGTCTATGTTCAGAGGCATGACTATTCAGAAAAACCGCTGTTCTTGTACTATGCATTCAATGCGCCGCATTGGCCTCTTCACGCTCATCCTGAAACAATTGCCAAATACAAGGAGCGCTACCGCAGAGGCTGGGATGTTCTGAGGGAAGAACGATTGGCCCGTCAAAAAGAGATGGGATTGTTTCCAGATGCGACGGAATTGTCAGGAAGAGATTCGAAAGTTCCGGCATGGGATAGCCTGAGCGACGAAGAACAAAACGAATTCGTGAACAGAATGTCCATATACGCTGCCCAGATTGATGCAATCGACAAGGGTGTCGGCAATCTTGTCCAGGCTCTCAAGGATGCCGGTCAGTTCGAGAATACCATAATTCTCATGATGGATGACAACGGAGCTTGCGCTGAGAGTCTCGGAAACAAACATGGTGATGAAATAGACGGTGGACCTGACACTTATGAAAGCTATCGGATAAATTGGGCCAACCTGAGCAGTACGCCATATCGCGAGTACAAGCATTACACTAATGAAGGAGGAATTGCCACCCCGCTTATAGTATCTTGGCCAAAAGGTATAAAAAAAGAACTTAACGGAAGTTTCGTACGCAATTACGGTTACTTCACGGATATCATGGCCACCTGCGTCGAGCTTGCAGATGCCACATACCCTACGGAATTCAACGGACATCAAATTTATCCGATGGAAGGCGTGAGCCTCGTTCCTGAATTCAACGGAAAGAAATCTGAGCGCGGCATGACATTCTGGGAGCACGAAGGAAACATAGCCGTGAGGGACGGGAAGTGGAAGCTGGTCGTATTGAACAGAGAAGGAGAAAAAATCAATCTGAACAATTTCGAGCTCTATGACATGGAAAAAGACCCCGTGGAACTGAATAATTTGGCGACAAAATATCCTGAAAAAGTACAGATGATGTTCTCAGAATGGGACAAGTGGGCAAAGAGAGTAGGTGCCTACCCTATATGCAATGATGGTTACGGCTATCGGGCACAAGGCTCGCGACGGTTCATTAACGGAACATTCGATGATAATTTCGGACATTGGAATCTACATGCAAAAAATACTGGTGTCAAGTTCAGCATCGACAATACGATTCAAGGCAAAACTGCACATATCGAAATCAACGAACGAGGCAGCCGACCTGGGGAAGCAGCAATGATATGGAGATTCCCTGCAAGAGATTCCAGAAAAACAAGCATTTCATTCCAATACAAATCTGACAAAACGAACCATTTGTGGCTAAGGCTTGAAAATGTAAAAAATCCCGGGGCCAAAGACTTGGACAAGAAAATAGTATTGTCCGAAGACGGCGGCACCATCTCCTTGAGCGACATTCCGATCAAAGCCGGACAAAAGCAACTATGCTTTTATGTAGGTGATTCACTCGAAGGCAACATATGGATTGACAACATCACCATGAAACTCGAATAGGCTCTTGCCTTTCGTTAAAAAATAGACTGATAACACAAAAAAATAGATTCCATGCTGAAAAATTTTGTAAAAGCCGCGACAATTGCAGCTCCACTGATTCCGGAGATGGCTGTCGCACAGGACAAGGGAACTGACGGCAGCGATGAAAGGCCGAACATCGTAGTAATCGTTGCTGACGACTTGCTTTCTTCCGAAATCAGTTTTCTGGGAGGCCGGAATATTCATACGCCTAACATTGACAGGATTGCACAGGAAGGCATCAGTTTCAATCACTGCTACGCCTCGATGGCAATGAGCGTTCCTATCCGCGCATCAATGTACACAGGACTTTATCCTGTAAGGAACGGCTCATATTCGAACCACCGCGACACCTATTACGGAACAAAGACAGTGAACGAATATATGCCTGAAGAAGGCTACAGGGTCGGACGCACGGGAAAAGACCATCCGGTCACAAAAGATGTATATCTGTTTGACGAAATACCCGGTTTCACTGTCGGCTGCACAAGCAAGACTGCCGCCTATTCAGTTGACGGAATAAGAAAATGGGTACAGGAGGGACAAGACCCGTTCCTCCTTTATGTCTGCAGCATAAACCCTCACGCACCATGGACATGGGGAAATCCGGACGAATTCGACCCGGACAAGCTCATAATGCCGGAAAACTGTGTGGACAGCCCTGAAATGAGAAAAATCTTCTGCAAATATCTCGCGGAGATACGTGCTCTGGACAATGAGGTGGGCTCGGTCTACCAGATGCTTGAAGAGACAGGGAAACTGGACAACACCATCGTCATGTTTCTCGGGGAGCAAGGGCCTCAATTACCCGGAGGAAAATGGACATTATGGTATCCTGGAGTCCACAGCGCCTTGTTCGCACGATATCCGAAAAGAATCAAAGCGGGGACAACCAGCAATGCCATTGTCCAATATGAAGACCTTTTACCGACATTCCTGGACATCGCCGGAGGAGATCCTCGTCCTGAACTGGACGGCATCAGTTTCAAGAATTGTCTCTATGGGGAATCCGACAAATCCAGAAAATATGCATTCGGAATTCACAACAACATTCCGGAGGGGACTCCATATCCTATCAGAAGCATCAGGGATGACAGATATGCACTCATATTGAATCTTACTCCGAATGAAGATTATTATGAAAAACATCTCATGAGGACGGACGGCGGCCCGACAGACGTATGGCCGGCATGGCTCCTGTCAGCGGAAACGGACAAACACTCACAGGAGCTAATCGACCGCTTCGTCACCCGTCCTGCAGTGGAATTCTACGACTTGAAGAAAGACCCTTGGGAGATGCATAATCTCGCCGGAGAAAAGGAATACCAGGCAAAAATTGCCGAAATGAAAGCAGAACTGCTCAAATGGATGGAAGCGCAGGGTGACAAGGGCGCTGAGATGGACAAGCCGTTTCACAACAGGGCGGAAATAATTAGAAATCAACTTAAAGGTCACGACAAGGCAGTCCTGGTAAAACCAGGTTGGATAAGGGACCCATACATAGTCCTCGGACCTGACAACTTTTATTACCTCACCGGAACCACCACCCGTAAAGGTGACCCGCGAGAGACAGCGGACTTGTTCAATTCCGGCCTGGGCCGTTCCAGCATTGTCGGCAACACTGTAAGAGTATGGAAAAGCCGCGAATTGACGAACTGGGCCTATGTTGGTGAGATTTGGAATAATGACCAAATCGCGGCTCATGCCGCATCCGCGTCCAACAAAAAATTCGTATGGGCGCCCGAGCTTCACTGGGATAACGGCAAATGGCTGATGGTCAAATGCCCACAAGAGGTCAGCGAGCTCTTGACAAGCGACGGTTCTGACATTAAAGGTCCTTGGCACGAAGCCCCGTTCCAAGATTTTTTAGGAAAACATGACCCTTCATTGTTCAAAGATGATGACGGAACGTGGTATTTAATTTGGGGGAATACAAAAATGGCAGAAATCAAGAAAGATTTTTCCGGTCTCGCGGCAGATCCTGTCAACATATTCCCGGCAAACAGAAGAATCGGCCACGAGGGATGTACAATCAAGAAAATCGGCGGGAAATATGTCTTGTTCGGCACCGCATGGTCCACGGATACAGGACGCCATGGCACATACAATCTCTACTACTGTACAGCGGACAAGGTAACAGGCCCTTACAGCGAAAGACGATTCGCAGGCCGCTATCTCGGGCACGGCACGCCTTTCATGGACAAGCAGGGCAGGTGGTGGTGCACTGCCTTTTACAATGCGAATGTCCCTCCCGTCTCAAGAAAAGAGGCACGGACCCGGGACCTCAGCGACAATGCTTATACCATCAATCCTGTCGGAACGACTCTTGTCCCGCTTGAGGTGACTATCACTAAAAACGACGTCTTCATCCGCGCAATAGATCCTGCATACGCGGAGCCAGGAGCCGAGGAAGTACAGAAATTCTAAAGAACAGTACCATGAACAATATCGTAAAAGCATCTTTGGCAGCTCTTTCAATAGGTCAGGCAGTATCGCTCAATGCGCAGAAGCCGAACTTCGTAATAATGATGACCGACCAGCAGCGGGCAGACCTTACGGAACGGGAAGGATACCCTCTCGACCTCACCCCGTTCGCAGACAGGATGGGGCAGGATGGAGCATGGTTCAGTCATGCCTATACATCTTGCCCGGCAAGTGCCCCGGCAAGGATTTCAATGCTGACAGGCAGATTCCCGAGATATACCAGAGCCGACTCCAACCATAACATTGATGACGCATTTTTCGGAAAGGACCTTTTCACCGTGGCGAAAGAAGCAGGATATCAGACAATCCTGGTCGGGAAGAACCACACATACATGACCAAGGAGAGTGCTGACTGGTGGATTCCTTTCAATCATCTTGGAGAGGAGGGACCAAAGGACGGAGCTTCAGATGAAGACCGCGGATTCGACGAATTTCTTGGGAAAACATCCTTCTATGCCTCAATGAAGCCGTCGCCATATGGTGTAGAGCACCAGATTCCATACAGGATGGTCACTAAAGCTCTGGAATGGATAAAGGAGCATGGGGATGAGAAGCCTTTCGTCATGATACTTTCTTTCCCGGAGCCGCATAACCCATATCAAGTCTGCGAGCCTTACTTCTCCATGTTCGACGGCAAGATTCCGCCTGCAAGGACGGATTCCACCGCACTGGACATCAAGGGCGAGAAGTTTCGCCAACTATACACCATGATGGGCAAAGGACACAAAGGATTCAGCGAGAACATTGACCGGCTCAGAGCCAATTACATGGGCATGATACGACTTCTGGACGACCAGATGGAAAGGTTCGTGGACGGCGTGAAGGCTCTTGGGGAATATGACAGCACCACATTCGTCATCACCTCCGATCATGGAGACTATGCAGGAGAATACGGACTGATGAAGAAGGGTGCAGGAGTAGTGGACGCCATCACCAGGATTCCGATGGTATGGTTCGGCAACGGTGTCGCGAAATCAGGAGAAAGGGCTGACCACATTTCAATAGTGGACATCATGCCTACCGCCTGTGAAAAGATGGGGATGGAGATTCCGCAGGGAGTGCAGGGCAGAAGCCTTACGGAGATGCTTGCCGGAAGGAACTATCCTGCAGAAGAATTCTCAAGCATCATTTCGGAAGCCGGTTTCGGCGGCCAGTACATCACCAAGGAGGACCGTACAGACTATATAAAGGAAGGTTCAATGCGAAAGAACGGACTTTTCTTCGACGAGCTCAACACCTGGAGCCAGAGCGGCACCATCAGCATGGTCAGAAAAGGAGACTGGAAACTTGTCATGGACATGCATGGAAAGGGAGAGCTGTACAACATGAAGAAAGACCCTTCAGAGATGAACAACCTCTTCGGCTCGAAGAAATATCTTGAAAAGAAAGCCGAGATGATGCAGGAACTTCTGAAATGGGAAATCGGACTCAACGATCCGATTCCTGTCCCGAGACACAGATACCATTTCAAGAGGTACGACCACAACTATCTGTTTGCGGAATAGCCGGATGGCGGCATGACGGTCAACGCTGTCTGCCGCCATAACCTTTTCCGAAACGCCACGTCAAAGTTCCGATAATATATCTTCCGAGAGAATTGGAACGCACTTCCCTATGCTGATTGGCATTGTCCGTGACCGTCATAGATTTTACTTGATTCAGGATATCCGTGGCACTTATGGCCGCTGTGACCTTTTTCTTGAACATCACCTTGCTCAATCTCGCATTCAGTAAAAACTCATCATCCAATGCACTCGAATACCCATTGTACCAATTGTAACTGAATTGGGAATCGAATGCAAGTCCTGCCCTACGCCAATTATAGTTTACAGAAGCATTCAGATTGTTGTTCCACGTGGAAGTGTGCCTGTCCTTTATGGAATACCATGCAAACCTGGCATTGGTCCTTACCCCTAGAATCGCTTCGAATGACTTGGCGTGATACCTCAATGATATTCTTTCATTCAATCCCTGTCCGGTGGTCTTGTTCCGGGAAAAAGAACCGGAATCCGTTATATTCTTGTTGTCCTCGTGAAATTTGTCAAAATCAAATGTCCCGCCATCATAATACGCATCAAGATTGATTTTTTCACTGCCGACATACGATTCACGGGCAGAAGCCGTCACATTCAAGTAATTGGTCACCGACAGCTTCCCCTTTACCAAGGGGGCGTTGAAAGTCCATGAGACATTCGTATTCCAAGATACAGGGCCATTGACAGGCATGGAATATTGCACGCCATTGGTCCCATACCACAATGCCGTCACGACAGGATTCTGTATGACATTCACGTTCGCCCTGAAACTCAACGCGACGAACTGCTTCTTTTTACTCCATCTGAGAACACTCTTGACGGCATGGTTGAAAGATGGCGACAGGTACGGATTACCCATCTTCACATTAAGCGGATTTCCCACGTCCGGCACCGGCATCAGATCTGATGTCGAAGGTTGTTCCGAACGGCCGAAATATGTAAGACGCGCACTGAGATTATCAGAAGGATCTGTCGAAAAAGAGAATTGCGGTGCCCAGTTGAAGACATTTGTATTCAACTCATATGGCTGTCCGCGCCTGACGGTTTCATTAGAGAAATGTACTGGAACAAGAGCAATTCCAAGCTGTCCCTTTGTCTTCCCTTTCTGATACCTCAAGTTGGCACTGAACCTGCTGCTGCGGCTAGTGCTTCGCACTTCATTAGAATACAGCGGATTAAATCTTTCGCCGTCGTCATATGTCTTCTTCTCAGAGTTGTTGTGAGACCAGCTGAAAGTATAATCCCCCTCCACATAAAATCCGGCACCCAACGGCTCGGTATAAGTCAATTTCGCCGAAGCGGACGCATTGTCGGCGACCCTTGTATATGTCTGATTCAAAAGAGAGTCCTTGCTATCCCCCGATTTGGTATAACTGCTTATCCTTGAGGAATTTGTTCCATCTGCATCATTACGCCTGAAAGAGTATCGTGCAAGGACTGTCATGGTTCTCCCCGGCAGTCCCAACCGCTGACGGAAAAGGAACCGCCCGGAGGTGGACACATTGCTGCTTTCGGCAGAATTATCTCTGAAGCCGTCGTTTGACTTCCATGTTTCAGTTTCATTGACGGACATCGTCGAATAAACGGAATTGCCGGAAGATATGTTCTTTCCGAAATCAATGGACGGTTCGAAAAGGATTGACGTGCTCTTGTTGAATTTATGCTCCAATCTTCCACCTATGCGATGTCCATGACTGTCCGAGATATTATATTCATCAGACGAATATTCCAAATTACGGTTTTTCAGAAAGGACACTCGCTCGATATGCCGGGAAGCCACATTATCTTCATCATTGAAGACGTAGTTTCCGCCGACATCCATCCGTCCGTCGAATAAAGTCCATGCGCCGTTGGCCCCGGCCATGTACGATGTGCTGATGCCTCCATTATTGCCGGAACTCACCGTTTTTCCTGACAAATTGGTAACAGCCCTGTTGTTCGTGTTGTTCCCGTTTGCCACCAGGCTCAACTGTCTTTTCTTATTGAATTGTCCGACAAATGCAGAACCCTGAAAACGGAAGTCGCCCCCTGCGACATCATGACCGACGCCGCCCATGATATTTCCGAAAAGACCCTTGCCCATCTTATCTCCGACATCCAGGTCAATGACCGTTTCTCTTTCTCCGTCATCAATTCCGGTAAACTCCGCCTGTTCCGATTTCTTTTCAATGACTTTTATCTTCTTGATGTATTTGGCAGGAATATTCTTTGTCGCTAGTTTAGGGTCATTCAGAAAGAACGTTTTTCCGCCTATTGTTATCTTGTTGACCTTTTCCCCATTGACCAGGACCTTGCCGTCGTCATCGACTTCAACGCCCGGAAGTTTTTTCAGCAAATCCTCAAGCAAGTCATTATCTGTCATCAGGTATGAACCGGCATTGTACTCAACGGTATCTTTCTTGATGACCATATTGTTCCCTGCCGCAGATATCGTAGCAGCTTCAAGGGCTTCTTTTGACGGATTCAGATACAGTGTATCGCGCCTGACTTCAGATTTGCCCAGTACCACCTTTTTGTCAGCCGGTTCGTATCCCAGCAATTCCGCTTTCAATATATGTGAGCCGGAAGCAAGACCTTCGAAGCATACATGACCGTCAGCATCAGATACGGCATAACTTTCAATCTTCCCGCCCTTGGCATCGGTTGAAGAAACCGTGGCATACTCCACTTTCTCGGATGTAAGGGCGTCCATGACGGTGATCTCCATAACGGTCTTTGTCTGGGCCGCCCCTTCATATTGAAAGGACAACACCCAGACAAATGCTATAAAAAACAGTTTGGCGTATCTCCGCATCAGCGTTTAGACATGACTCTGCTAAAACCCCTCCCACTCGTTGATTTTCACTCCATTGCCTTGATCATCGCGAATTCTGTTCCTGAATACCATCCTGTCTTCAACAGAATACGTCTTCCCGTCAAGAGTGAATTTATACTTGAGGACAAATGTCTTGGTCGCGACATCATAAGTGGATTCCCCGTCGGCCTCGACGGCAACAGCTGATTTTGGGTCAGGTGAAACAGTCACTGCGCCACCGCCGCTTGTAGGCACGTTTATCAGCAGCGAATATTTCTTGCTCTTGGCAGGATCCGCATTTCCATAAGGATCCGCATTGACCCTCAATGTGGCAGGAGCCACTGTCGTAAGACTTCTCACACTGGTAGTCTCAGTCGAAACATTGCCATAAGTTTCTGCGTTCCCCTCTCCATCTGATATCTTTCCCGAGTATTGATAATACCCGAACTGCTTCGCCAGATATTTCAAATGAAGCACCATATAATCTTTTCCTGGAGTTATCTGGTCCGCATCGGCTTTCACTAATTTGAACGGAATGACATACTCACCCGTCAGGGATTTCGGATCCGACACGAATTTGAGAGAATCAATGACTACCGGCATGTATCCTTTCAATGTCCCCTTCTTGACCACAATAGAGGTCGGATCGGAACACGAATAATAATCTTCAGGTAGTATCGTGCATCCGGACGGCACCAAAGAAGGATCTATCTCATAATTCACGACCCTGTCCCTGTCACTTTTTTCCAAACCGGCAAACACTACACCAAGCTTGAACTTCAAACCTTCCCCGACGACCAGCTCCCTGTTGTACTCCTGATATGTGAACAACATGGACTTTGTCGGATATTCTACATCAGGGTCGTCAAACTGACATCCCGTGAGACTCATGGATGCCAAAACAAGAACATATATAAATTTCTTCATAATCATTTGTCCTAACACTTTACAAAGTTACAAATTCCAACCTTTATTTTGAACCAGACCGGCATTGTATACTTCAGTATACGGAATCGGAGGATATGCAGCCTTGAACACTCTTTTTTCCATCTCTACGGTTTTATATGCGCCCCCTTCTGACATAATTCCGTAAACCGCGACATTCAATTTGCTCTTCCATTCGTCAGAACCGGCATACCAACGTCTCAAATCATAATAATAGTGCCCTTCAAAACACAATTCCACACGTCGTTGGAGTCTAGTGTACTCGCGGAATTTGTCTTGGTCAGCTCCGATCACATTTTTCAAGTACAGGTCCCCCTTCTTGTTGTCCCTCAAAAGAATTCTTGAAAGTGCAGCTTGTGCGGTGAAACCATATCCCTCAGGGTCGGCATTGACGCCCCATGCTTCATTTGCCGCCTCCGCATACATGAGATAGAGTTCCGGCAGTCCGATTAAAATACATGCCCTCGGAGTCCCTTTCCTCTTGTTGGAAGGACCGCAGACGACCTGATTGCAACGCAGAGCTTTCTTCAGATAATATCCTGACCTGGATGCCGCATTCAGCGGATTGTAATGTTCCGCCCCTTTTTCTGAAATATCTATGGTATATGTTCCTATCTTCCCTCCGTCATATCCCACGTACATATCCAATCTCGCATCCCTGTTCGCGAATGGCTTGGCTGAATCATAAACCGAGCTTTCCGAAACAGGATATCCTTCAGCATCCGTAAATGCATCCACAAGATTCTGAGAGACGTTCAATGCCGCACTTCCATAAATCGCCGAGGGATAATTGTCCGATTCCAAAGAGCTGTTTCCAATCACCCATTTCCCCTTGAAAATGACATTGTCCTGAGTTATGGACGTATTGTTGATATTGCTGAAATAATACTCTTCCATAGAAAAGAATTTAGTATTGATTCCGCCTGCGGCATTGACCGCAGCCGCAGCAGCCTTTGCAGCGGCTTCCCACCTGGACGTCTCGCCGGATTTGTTGTATGCCGGAGATGCATATAACAATAATGCCTTTGCCTTGATTGCCTTGGCAGCCGCCCCGCTGATATGAGGACTCAATGACTGATTGTATACCACATCTTTGGTCCCCAAATACAAATCAGGCAGTTTCCCCACGACTACGGCAGAGTCACAATCATCAACGATTGCCTTGATACAGTCCGCCAAACTTGCTCTCGGAATATTCAAGTCCTGAGACTGGTCCAGGACCTTGTTGCCTACAAGAGGGACTCCCAGCATTTGTCCGTCTGCGCCTTCTCCTGCAAAATTACGCAGGAGTTCGAAATAATACCATGCCCTCAACGCATAAGCTTCTCCCTTCAATCGCCAGAACATCTTCAGATTATTCTCGAGATCCGTTTCATTGTTTATGGCAAAGAACCTTATCGGAGTCTTGTATGAATGCTCATCATTGAGCACCATTCTGTTAAGAAACATGTTGAGCAACCTGATATTACTATAACATGAATTCCAGCAATCAAGCGGATTGAAGTTTGGAGACATGTTTCCTATTCCTGCCCGATAATAGTTCCCGCTGTAGTTTCTCACTACCGCATTGTCTGTCATCGCATCCATATTCAGGTTGAACATACTTGGAAGCGCATCATATGCGGCATTGAGAGGCCCACAGAAATAAGCAGGATCATCCATAACATCCTGTCCTCTCGAATTATCAGATTCCGGCTCAAGAAAGTCGCATGAAGCGACTGCCGCCATAGCCAGAATGGTCATTATGAGTTTTATTGTTTTCATCATGTTCCTAGTTTAGAATGAGAACGACAATCCACCTGTAAACGCACGCATCAAAGGATAATTCGACACTCCTGCATCAAGATATTCCGGATCCAAGTCCTTAATCTGCGAGAAGGTACATAAATTTGAGCCCCTCACGAAGAACTTGACAGAATTGATTCTGATTTTCGATGTCAAATTCAATGGGAGCGTGTATCCCAACTCCACATTTCGTATTTTGAAAAATCCGCCATTGGCAACCCAATAATCAGAATTCTGGAAATTATTATTTGTGGCATCAGCATGAAGCATCGGATGAGGATTCCCGTTCGGAAGTCCCTTGTTTATCACTTCAGAATACTTGCGCCCGCCATAGATTTGATAGTATTTATTGGTCAGCATCGCGTCAAATCCAGCAAGACCATAACCCAAAATACTAATATTCAACCCTTTATACCTAAGACCAATGTTTATTCCATACTGAATGGAAGGGGTCGTATTGGCGATTACTTCCATATCCGCCTCATTCACGACACCGTCAGCATTTCTATCTTCATATCGGAGGTCACCGACATAAACCTTTCCCCCGAACGGTTGAACAGGAGATGCATCTATTTGAGCCTGGTCTTCGAAGATTCCTGCAACACGATATCCCTTGACATCGCCATCAAAAACAATCTTTTTCAAGCCTGCAAGTTCACTTGGATAATCGATGTCGCAATCCTTGGTAATTTTGGATTTCGCGTAAGTGATGTTGCCTCCTGCTTCAAGTATAAAATCACCGAATCTCTTTTCATATGAAAGTTCCGCCTCCACTCCATAAGAACGGGTTCCCTTCAAATTGTCATACATAAGCGCAGATGCTTTTCCTACCACCCCTGGAGTAATGTCGCTCATATTTGCGATTCCGCCTGAAAAATTATTCAGGAATCCGCCTACAGTACCGTGCAGCGCATTGTTCAGGAAAGCGAAGTCAATACCTGCGTTCCATTCTCTTGATACCTGGAAAGTAATGTCAGGATTTCCTATCTGCTGCGCATTGACAATATTGTTGAATGAGGTGAATTGTCCATAACTTGACCCTATGCCATATAGGGTCTTGTAATAATAATTCGCGACAATCCCGTTGGCATTGTAATTGGTGGAGCCGAGCTTCCCATATGAAGCATGCAACTTCAGATAATTGACCCAGCCGGCATTGTCCATGAAGTTTTCGTTGGATATTATCCAACCGAGACCGATAGTGGGAAACACGCCGAACCTCTTGTTTTTCGCAAAACTAGGGACTCCTACATAATTGGCGCTGGCATCTATCACATACCTGTCACCATACATGTAGTTCACCTGGGCTGCAAGATTGATTCTTCTCACAGAGTGAATTGCAGAATTGAAATTCTGCTGTTGCATGAAATACATGAGGACCGCCTTGAGTTTGTGATCCTGACCGAATGAGCGGTCATAATTGGCCGTCGTCCTGAAATGCCAGCTTCTTTTTCCCGCCACATCGCCTGTCGAAAGCGAAGTCACCACAGAATCATATCCCCAATTCGTTGCTGCCGTGACATTTCCGTCTTCGTCAAATGCGGTAGGCTGATATACTGAAAAGCCACCGGTTTTCTTGCTCGAATACATATTGTATATGTCAAACGTTACGGCAGGAACGATGCTGAAGCCTTTTACCCATTTGTCAAAATCGAATTTCATGGTGAAATCTGACTGGATGTATGAGAACACCCTTTCGCTATACCCGTTTTTCGTAAGCAGTCCGAGAGGATTGTTCATTCTGGTCGGAATTCCGCCCAGCACATATTCCTCATCTCTACCTACCATGCTGCCCGGAATCTGAACAGGAAATTCGTTCGGCCTTATATTGGAAAGAATATCCATGAACGAATCGCCTGATGTGTTGTTCCAGCTTCTTGTCTGAAGGGCGGCATTGATTCCGACTTTCATCGTGATGAAATCAAATATCGTGTTGTCGATATTTCCTCTGACCGTAAAGGACCTGTCTCCTTGAGGATAGCTCGTGAATTTCTCAAGTCCTTTTTCATCTTGAAAACCAAGATTCATAAAATATCTTGTATTCCTGCTGCCTCCTGTCATTTGCGCATTCACTCTGTTGATTGTCATGAACTTTTTCAGGAAATAATCATGAAAATCCACGTCAGGATACTGGAAAGGCTTAGTCCCGTCATACTTCGAAGGGTCATAGAACGGTGTCATACCGCTATTTGTCATGGCCTGGTTGTATGCAGTCGTATAATCACGGGAATTCAGATATTCCGGCATGACGGTCGGCATTTCCACTCCGGATTGCACATTGACTCTGACACCATTTTCATAAGATTTTCCACGTTTGGTGGTTATCATGATAATGGCATTGGTACGAACTCCACCATATAAAGCCTTGAGAGAAGCGTCTTTGAGGATTTCCACCGTTTCCACTGTCTCCGGCTCGATATAATCCATTGATCGGACGACACCGTCAACCATAATGACGGGAGTACCGCCATTGGAAGCCCTGACGAAACCACTCCATGAATTACCCGCCGGAACTGTAGAATTCTTCCTGTAAAAAAGACCGTTGAGCCTGCCGGAAAGGCCGTCCATAAGGCTGAGTGACGGATATTGTTCCAATTCTTGACCTTTTACAATGGAATAATTGCCGACAGAACGCAATTCGCTCATACTGCCTCCGTCCACAGTATAAAGGACATGTTCCGAATCCTCATAAACCGGACAGCTCTCAAGCGTAACTCGGACTTCATTGCCTGTAACCTTGGCAAGTTCGATTGTCTTCTCAATGAAGCCCGCCGCACTTGCCTTGAGAATATCCGTACGTTTGAACAAACCCGAAAGCCGTCCTTCCTCATCAGATATATATGTCTGCCTATTCTGTGACGACGATATAGCTGCATACTCTACCGGAGAGCCGTCGCCGGCTACTACCTGGACAGTATACCCGGCTTTAGCCACTTTCTTCTTCTGATTGGCACCGTAAGCAATACCATTGACCGCAACCAGTGCAGACAACATCAGAAATATATATAATAATCTTCTTTTCATATCTCGATATCTTTCATGTAGGTATTACCAACCTGGATTCTGCTTGAAATGTGTACCCATGTAAGTGTCACTCTGATTAATAGGGAACAGGTTGTTCCTTTCTTCATAAACATGAGTCCGGTATGGAGTTTCAATCCTCTCATACTTGAAACCGGTAGGATATTCTGCCGTTTTCTTCTTCATTTTAGTAATTGACACCCTATAAATTGCCTGATCGATCTTGGTCCCTATAAGCAATCTTCTGATATCATAGAATCTGTGGTCCTCGAAACAGAGTTCGACTCGTCTCTCATTCTGTAGTCTTTCCTTGAATTCAGACACTTCCTGATACTCGCTTGGGAGATCCGCAATACCTGCCCTGTTACGTACCTTGTTCAAACATTCAAGCGGAGAATACTTGCTGCCGTTGCTTGTGGACGCAATATCCCAACCGGCCTCGACAGCCGCTTCCGCAAAATTGAGATAGAGCTCCGCCATACGGATATAAGGCCAGACCATCTTGAGCGGCTGATTCCAAACATTGCCCAAAAATTTTCTCCAATACGTGCCGGTTCCGGTAAAGCCATCCGTAATGGTTCCTGTAGGACTATACTTGACGTCCGCACTGCCTACTGCACTGCTTCCTTCGGTATAGTTCCATATTTTCATGGTTTTTCCGGAATATGGGGTAGCTCCATTGTAAAGGACATCATGTTCAAATCTCACCCCTCTGTCCTTATACGGGTCTTGCTCGTTATACCCGGATTTCGGGTCGGAAACAGGATATCCGTTTGTCATGTCGAAACAATCGACGAAAGTCTGGTTGAGTGCAGAAGAGTACTTTCCTCCAAGTGTTCCAGGAGGCCTTATGGTCTGAAGATATGCTGCAGAGCCCCACGCTATCTGATATCTCCTGCCGAAGAGGACTTCTTTCGTGTAGACATCCGTGTTCTCGCCCTTGAATATATAATAGTAATCATCTCCCGACACGAGTCCATAGCCATTGTCTTCCGCCATTCTGATGGCCTCATCGCAGGCTTTCGCTGCTTCAGCCCAAAGATTTTCCCTTTCGAGTCCTCCTTCGGAAGTTGCCTGAGGGCTGGCGGCATACAGAAGTGTTCTCGCCCGCATTGCGATTGCGGCAACAGATGTAGGATGCTGCCAGTAACTTCCGTCAACCGTCGGAGTCAAATATTCCGCCGCCTTTTTGAAATCTTCTGCAACATTCAGATATGTCGTCCTCATATCATCCCTGTCAAAGTCAAGATTGCCGGAGAGGTCTATCGGCTCTGTGAAATAAGGCATGCCGCCCCATCTGCGACAAAGTTCAAAATATGCAAATGCCCTATGGAAATAACATTGGCCTAGAATCCTGTTTTTCCCTTCTTCGTCTCCCGGATACATTGATATATGAGAAATGCCCATATTGCTGATCCTGACATGTTTCCACATCCTGGTCCATACCGCATTATTGCACATCGAGGCTCTGCCGCCATTGATCATTGCCAAATAATCTCCGGCCGCCGCCCAGAGATACGGAACGGTAAAAGAAATCGTAGACATCGAATTATCCGCAATGTCATCCCAGGAGCAATACGGTTCCTGTCCTGCCTGCAGATATCTGATCATGGGATTCTGAATCATCCATTCCACATATGCTTCATAATTGTTCGCATCCCCGAAGACCTCTTCTTCCGTAAGCGCTGACGTCTCTTCCCGTTTATCCAGATAATCACAGGACATTGAGCATACAGACGCAATGATTGCCATCACTGCATATCTTATTATGTATTCAATCTTATTCATAATCAAAAGAATATTAGAAACCTAACTGTAATCCAGCCGTGATGGTCCTTGTCATAGGATAAAATCCGTTGGCGATTTCATTTCCGCCATCCGATGCTTCAGGGTCTCCGATAGGATAATTCGGACACCATGTAAACAAGTTGTTTCCTCTGAGGAAAATGTTTACAGATGAAATCTTCGCTTTCTTTAGAATTTTTTCCGGAAGAGAATACGAGATGTTGACATTCTTCAGCCTCACATAAGAAACATTGTATACTGAAACTTCGTTGATTGCACCATCCTTAATGTTATTGTGCTGCCTATAAGCCTCATTGTGAATGGCAGGGTATCTTGAATCTCTATTATTCGGAGACCATGCATCCAATTCATATTCAAATACTTGCTTCGAGAGTCTGTGGAGAGGCCACGCAAAATTGTCACAAGCGAACCGAGTGATGTCCGAAACTCCCTGGAACAATGCGTCGATTGAGATTCTCTTGAAGGTGAAGCCAAGGGCAAGTCCGTAATTATATAGCGGATATCCCTGAGTATAACCAAGTTTGAATTGGTCCTTGGAGTCAATCACGCCATCTCCGTTGAAATCAATATATTCGGAATATCCCAATCCCATAGGATTTCCTCCATAAGCAGGAGAAGTCATCAGCGCATCTGCATCCTGGATAAATCCTGTGACATGATAACCTTTGATTTGACCGATTCTATAACCTGCCTCCTTCATGTAGGCAGGAGAGTAGAACGGCTCGTCTTTGCTGATGATCCTGTTGTCACTGAACGAAATGGACGGCTTGACAAAGAAATACCATTTTCCCGACGGCGTCGAATACTGCCATTTGACTTCGATCTCATATCCCTTGGTCTTGGTTTTTCCAAGGTTGACGGACTTGGAAGTGATTCCGGCATATGTAGGAACCGAGCCTCTATTCAACAGAATTCCATCTCGATTCTCGTTATAAAAATCCAGATTCACCGTAATCATGTCATTCTTCAAGAAGCTGAATTCAAATCCCAAATCTCTTTTTGTCGCCACTTCCCATGTGGCATTAAGGTTGGCGGCTTTGCTTTCCACTATAGGAGTGATTGAGTTGCCCATTTGTCCAGGCAGACCAGGAGTATAACAATCCCCGCCGCCATTGACATATTCGGATATGAACAGCCAACGCTCACTCGCCGCATCACTTCCCACCTGTCCCCATGAAGCACGTACTTTCGCTTTGCCGATATATTTTTTCAACGGCTTGAAAAACTTCTCATTGTGAAGATTGTAACCAAGCGCAAATGAAGGGAAAAAGCCATACCTCTTTTCAGGAGAAAACTGCTCGGAGCCATTATATCCGATGTTGCCCTCGAAAAGGTATCGCTTATCATAAGAATATGTAACACGCGCAGCTATACCTTGCTGATAACTAGGGAATGCCACATTGTTCTGGCTTTTTCGCCTTTGGGCAACGATCATGGCGGTCACGTCATGTTTCTTGAACACTCTGGCATAATTGATCGCACCCTCAAAATAAAAGTTCTTTGAATGAGCTTCAATGTTATCCGACGTCACGCTTGGCAAATCGACTGATTCCTCACGTGCATTTCCTTCGCGCCCGACACGGCTCACCCAAGTGCCATCCTTGAGAAGCTTATATGAAAGAGCATTATACGATATCGTACTCAGCCATTGGCTTCGGGTATTATATGAAGCCATCGCCTTGATGCTTAATCCTTTCGTGATAAAACCCAAATCCTGCTTGAGGACTACGGACAGATTCACATTACTTACCTTAGCCGTTCTGCTTCCTGAAAAGCTGTTGGCCACGTATGGATTTTCCGAATTGGTAAGTTCCGTTGTCCCCAGCCTGAAACCAGTTTCTTCAGGACGGACCGTATCCGGATACTGCTCCAGCACCGAAGCCGGGTAATATGGCACGCCATCCATAGGGCCAAGTGCAAATATCGGCCTGAAAAGTCTCTGCTGATTAGTTTCGTATGGAGCATTCTTTATCCCGATAAATCCTCCGGCATCAACCGAAATCATGGTGGTCCTGGTAAGATTCATATCTATATTGAACCGGAAATTGTACCTGTTGTACTTGTATGCAGGATCATACTCCTTCTGTTTTTCCGTATTGATGATATCAGTGTCATTAAGATATCCGAGGGACGCGAACACACGCGCAAACTCAGTACCTCCTGAAACATTGATATTATATTTTTGTCTGAAACCTGTTTTGAGCATAAAATCCTGCCAATCAGTATCCGTATATACATACGGCATATCATGGGTACGATAATGCTCCAATACCTCATCCGATATGATCGAGCCCCAATCTCCGTCATTCTTCGCTGCGGTATTGATTACGAGTCCTGTCTCATAAGCATTCATGGGCTTCACCATATTGATGGCATTCTTGATTCCTGCCTCGGAGGAGAAATTCACTTTGACCCGGCCCTCCTTTCCGCGTTTGGTAGTAATCAATATGACGCCATTTGCACCACGCACACCAAAAACCGCGGTAGCAGATGCATCCTTGAGAACGGACATCGTCTCAATTTCAGACGGGTCAATTTGATTGAAAGATCTTTCGACACCATCCACAAGCACCAGCGGCGAAGAGCCCGCCCATGAGGACTTCCCACGGATAAGTATGGTCTGCCCCTCATCACCAGGCTGTCCGTTATTTTGAATCACGCTGACGCCTGACACTTGACCGGACAATGCCGTGGCAATATTCGATGAAGTCGTCCTCGCCAGATCCGTCCCCTTGACTTGGGCAATGGACGCCACCGAACTCTCCTTCTTTTGAACACCATAACCGACGACTACAATTTCATCAAGAAGTTGCGTATCTTCGGCCATGAGCACATCAATGCGCACTTTGCCCGCCACCGGAATCTTCTGATCAGCATAACCGATGCATGAAAACACCAGGACGGCCTTGTCTGATGGGACATCCAGGAAATAAACGCCATCCGCATTAGTTGTCGTTCCGGTGGCCGTTTTATCCACATAGACAGATACGCCTATCAATGGCTCTCCGCTGGAATCCGTCACGATGCCATTAATGGTCTTTCCTCCCTTTCCTTGTGCCCATACCGGAGTCTGGAGCACGGCAAACAGACAGAAAAACCCCATTAGCGAACACGCTATACGGAACAATCTCCGTTCATGATATCCAGAGGTCCTCTTTTCAGATTCTATCTCCATAGATTAAATGTGTTAATGTTATTGATTATTATGGTTCGGCGGAATATTATTATCTATTCCGCATATGGTTTATTCAATCCTGTGCAGGTCTGAATTTTTCGGTCTTATATAAGAATTTATCCGAATGCTTACGACCAAACTGGTCAATTACTTTTATATCGACGACATGTTCCCCCGGCTCCCTTTTGTCTCTTTTAAGATTACCCTTCAAGTCTTCATAGACATAGCCATGAGCGTGCTCCAAATTCTGACATAAGCCTTCCCAGCTTACCAGAAACAGGAGCAAAAAAGAGATTGATGAGGTCCTGATGTTCATTGTCATTTGTTTTTATGTACCTGTTCAGGATAAGGTTCGACCATACAACGATGAGCCCACTCTCGGTATGCTTCCACCATTTCCTTCAATTTGTCCGGATACTGGTCTGCAAGGTTGTGCTTCTCGCTACGGTCGTTGTTGAGGTCATATAATTCCCACTTTGCCTTATTCCCCGGACGGACTATCTTCCACCCGTCATCTGAAATAAGTGCTCTTTCATAGAAATGCTCGAAGCCTATATACTTATGCCCGACACGCTCTCCCGTCTTGAAAACAGGAACAAGACTCTTTCCCTCCATCGGGATTATGTCATGCCCTTTGAACTTGGAAGGGTATTCGGCATGGGCCAAATCCAGACATGTAGCCATAATGTCGATGACATGACCATTTGAAGTATTGAATGTCCCCTTCTCCTTTTTGCTTATACCCTTCGGCCAATAAGCAATCATCGGAGTACAAATGCCGCCTTCATATGTCTTGGCCTTCCAGAAACGGAAAGGCGTGTTGGAGACATTGGCCCAACGGGCTCCAAGAGAAGCATATGTAGTCTCCGGTCCCGGAAGCACTTCCTTGTTTTTCGGATAAACCATCTCTTCTCCGACTCTCGTCATGTCCGGCCTGTCGTTCTCTCCAGGAGAATAATTTTGGCACACCTCACTGCTACAGCCATTATCTGACATGAACAGTATCAATGTATTATCCAATTCGCCATTGCGACGGAGCGCCTCAATGACCTCCCCTATTCCTTGATCTACGCGGTCAATCATGGCAGCATGACAGGCCATAGCTCTTGCATCCCATTCCTGAGTAGGATTGTTTTCCCATTTGTCTTTGAATTGACGCTCGGACAAGAAATCCTCTGCATCCCCGAAAAGGCCCATTTCCAGCTGACGCTGATATCTGGCATTCCTGATAGCTTCCCAGCCGCAAGTGTATGTGTCCTTATATTTTTCAATGTCCTCCGGCAATGCGTGAAGAGGCCAATGAGGAGCATTATATGCCAGATACATGAAGAACGGCTTGTCTTCTGCGGAAAGCCTGTCAATATCAGCAGCCGCACGATCCGAAAAAGCGCACGTCGTATAATAGCCCTCAGGAACATTCTTGATAGGGACTTCACCTTCGACAAGACTGAACGGGTCGAAATAATCTACCACGCCATAAATTATACCGTAATGAGTATCGAACCCTCTGTTTACAGGGTAATTGCTCAAATCCGAGAACGTCTCGTGAAACACCTGGTGATTAAGCCAATCTCTCTGGTCTTCACGCAGAGGTGTCTCGGCGATATGCCATTTCCCTACCATTGAAGTATTGTATCCTGCCCCCTTGAGGACTTCAGCAATAGTAACAGCATCACGGGATAGTGTTCCCCTATAGCCAGGCGTATGATTGTCGAAAGTCATACGGCCGATTCCTGCTTGGTGCTGATATAATCCGGTCAATAAAGAAGCCCTGGTAGGGCAACTTCTGGCCGTGTTGTAAAAGTTTGTAAATCTGATGCCGTTCTCCGCAAGAGAATTCAAGTTAGGAGTCTGGACTTCTCCTCCATAGCACTGGAGATCAGAATAACCCATATCATCCACAAGTATAACAATGATGTTGGGCCTGTTATCCTTGGCCACACCTGCTACGGCAGGAACGGTGGAAAGCAATGCAACAGGCAATGCGATTTTTTTATTGAAATTCATTACTGATATTATTTATGTGTCTTTACAAATTTATATAGAAAGCCTGATGGTATAAATACGAAAAATGGACATATTTGTACGAAATCATCAATATCCGTCGTTCTGCCTACACAGTTTATTTGCATCAATTTCCGTTTGAGGAATCGGAAATACCAAAAAATGTTCATCAATTTTACCGCTTACGCTTTCTCCATATTGTTTAAGAGCTCTAGCCTTTGCTACTTCAATAAACTTCCCCTGACGAATAAGATCCTCACGGCGATGATTCTCACCTGCCAGTTCCCAACTTCTTTCTTGGAATATTCTATCCCGCAAAGACTCTTTAGTAAACGTCCCTAACGACAACTTGTCTGTAAGGCCCGCCCTGTCACGTACCTCCTGAAGCAAATCCAGTACTTCTTGAGAAGGGCCGTTAAGTTCGTTGAGAGCCTCGGCTCTGGCAAGAATGATGTCAGCCAGACGAAAAACAGGAATATCATTTCCATGATCATTGGCAACAGCATTGATGTCCGGAGTATATTTGAACAATCGGATATTATCCTTCCCTGTAAGGTCAACCAAGACTCCCTTGGAATTGTAATAACTCGTCACATATAGTCCTAATCTCTTATCTGCGGGGTCATATGAATTGTAGAATGAATCCCAAACTCTATCCATTCTGGCCCAATTCCTCATATTCGGAAGGAACGTTATTTTTCCATCGGCAGTAGATTTGAAATCAGCAGGAAAAGCTCCATTCATAAGCTGATTTCCAGTCCCGAGAGCACTGCACCCATAAACCCAAATGAACTCTTTATTCTTCTGTTCGTTTTCAACGGTAAAAAGTGTCGTATAATCAGGCCAAAGTTCATACACTTTGGAGTCAATGATTTCTTTGGCCATATCCGCAGCCTTTTGCCACTGCCTGGTCTGAAGATAATGTTTGCATAAATAAGCATGCGCGGCACCTTTTGTTGCACGACCATACTGATAGCCGCTCATTTCTCCACGTTCAGGAAGATCCGCAGAAGCTTCAGACATTTCGTTTTCAATAAAAGCTTCAATCTCTTCCGTTGTACATTTCTTAAGATCAGCCGCCACTGTGGTGCTCAGTCTCATAGGCACAGTTCCCCAGAGAGAATGCATCTTAAAATACACAGAGGCCCTTATAAAACGCGCCTCGGCCTTCATCAATTTCTTTGTCTCCTCCGACACAGGAGATGAATCAATGTTTTCAAGCACAAGATTACAATCCCTTACTGCCTTGTAAAAACGATTCCACAAAGTAGTCCATTGGCCAGGAGAAGAGGCATCAAAGGAAAAATTGCTCATCGGCACATATTGCTGATTGACCGCACCACCTGTCTCCCAGAACTGATCGCACACCCATTCTTCCTGAAATTGTATATTGCCGCCGAAGTTGCCATTTATTGCCGCATAATCATATGCATTGAACAATACCCTTTCCACACCCGTCTGAGTGCTGAACATTTTTGAAGAATCCATCTCTGAGAATACGTCCTCTTCGAGCAGATTCTCACACCCCATTAATGATAAGATGGCAACTGCTGATACTATGTTGAAAAATCTACGTCTCATACTATCAAGTTTATTCATGTCTGATTCCATAATTAAAAAGTAAGATTCATTCCAAAGGTATACGTTCTATACGTAGGATATGAATTGAAATCGATCCTCAATGTGCTGCTGTTATTTGCATTGACCGACGGATCCTGACCGGAATATCCGGTAATTGTAGCAAGGTTTTGCCCTGTCACGTAAAACATCAGATTGCTGATCCTGCTCTTTTCTCCTAGAGGGACATTATAGGACAATTGAACCGTCTGCAACCTGAGATACGAGCCATCTTGAACAGTCAAATCGTTGACCGGCCGCGTTCCTTGCCTTGTCGGATTGACAAATGAAGGATATTTATCAGAAGGACGCTCCGGTGTCCACCTGTTGAGATACATGTCGGCTATCCTATTGCGTCTATGGCTGACCGGATAGAACGACTCCACAATAGAATTGTTCAAAATCTTGAATCCTATGGCTGCATCGAAAAAGACATTGAGTGTTATTCCTTTGTATGAGAATTCATTGCCGAATCCAATCGTCACCTTAGGAATGGAATTGCCGAGTATGACACGGTCTTCGGAATTGACCGTATTGTCGCCAGTCTGGTCTACAAACCTGATATCGCCAGGCTCTACGGAATCCTTCGTCCCCGAATTCACGATTTCTTCTTTGCTTTGCCAGATGCCGTCCGTCTTATATCCATAGAATGAATTCAATGGCTCTCCCTCTCTTATAATTGCAATCTGCGAAGTAGTCTGTCCTGCATTCGTATGAATCATATCCGGTATTCCTCCCAAATTCTCAACCCTGTTTTTGAGAGTTCCGAGATTGAATGATGTGTTCCATATGAACGGCCCCTCAAAATTCCTGCTGTTGACAGTCAGTTCAAATCCCCTGTTCGAAATGTCTCCGACATTTTCAAGCCTTTGCGTATAACCGGTAGACGCGGCAATAGGCCTGTTGAAAAGCATGTCTGAAGTGTATTTATAGAAATACTCCATAGATACCGACAGACGGCTTCTGAAAAATGCCATGTCTAGTCCTACGTTATATTGAGAAGTAGTTTCCCACTTCAGATCCGGATTTGCCAGTCTTGACGGTTCGAATGTCACCACTTTCTTGTCATCAAGAATAAGGGAACCTCCCATGCTGTAAGTTGTAATGGACATGTAGTTGCCTATATCCTGATTTCCGGTCCTACCATAACTCAACCTGAGCTTAAGGTCATCGAAGACATTCAGGTTTTTGATAAAATCATAGTTGGCCGCCTTAAGAGCAAAGGCCGCTGACGGAAAGTACCCGAACTTGTTGTTGACGCCAAATCTGGATGATCCGTCCACACGGAGAGTTGCAGTAAAAAGATAAATATCTTTAAGATTATAGTTCACTCTTCCAATGAATGAAAGCAATTTGTTGTTCTCACGAGAAGAGCCGACCGTAGTAAGACTCGAATCTCCCAAACCCAGATTATCAGTAACAGTATCATCTCCAGGGAAGCCCTTGGCTGTCACGTTGAATGCATTATGCGAAAACTTCTGATAGGTAACACCTAACATCGTATTGAGAGTACTCGTCCGGAAATCCTTAATGTAAGTGGTGGTCAACTCTCCCAAATAATTCGCTCTTGTCCCGGAGAATACATTTGCAACGCCACTGTTCGCCCTTCCATCTTGAGTGAGTTGAGACACATATGTGTCCCTGCGGCTCGTCCTTACATCAAAACCGATATTCGCTTTGACCGACCACCCGGGCAGAATCGTATAATCAGCCCAGTAAGTCCCCAGAGTGCGGTAGTTATTGGTCTTGCTGGTCTTGCCATAAAGAAGTGCAAGAGGATTTTCCACGTTCAGAAAAGAGCTTCTTTTATAAGTACCATCCTCGTTCTTGACGGCTTGAGTCGGATCATAATTTCGGGCACTGTACAAGAGACCGCCTTCTTCATTGGTGCCATAACCAAGGGGAACCACCTTATCAACACTATACGACGTGGTCATATTTGCCCCTGCCCGGAATTTCTTGCCGGAATACTCCAGATTTATTCTCCCGTCATACCTGTCATACCCGGATTCCTTAAGTACGCCATCTTGATTGAATACATTTACTGATGCAAAATACTTCATATCCTTTCCACCTCCCGTCAACGAAAGGCTATGACTATGCAAAACCGCTTTTCTTATAAGAAGGGACTGCCAATCAGTTCCGCCATCCTCGATATCTCCGACTATTTCCGTATCCGATACTCCGGATCCCGGTGTCGCCTGGATTTCATTAAGAATCCGTTTATAGTCCTCTGCATTGAGAACACTTATCATCTTCTTCGGATCCTGAAGTGCGACATATCCGTCATATGTAACTTTGGCTTTCCCCGTGCTGCCTTTCTTGGTAGTAACGATAATGACTCCATTCGCGCCACGCGCTCCATAAATAGCTGTCGCAGAAGCATCTTTAAGAACCTCTATCGATTCAATGTCTGACGGATTGATATTTGAAATAGGATTTCTCGCAGCGCTTACGCTTGGCATATTTGCGCCTTGCCCGGAAACGACATTGTTAGTCTCAATAGGAAGCCCGTCAACTACATACAAGGGAGCCGATGATGCATTGACCGAGCCTGCGCCACGAATCTGAACATCAATTCCCCCTCCAGGCTCCGCACTGGACTGCGTAACACGTACACCGGCAGCACGTCCCTCCATAAGAGCAGACAATGAAGCATTTACGCCTTGCCCCATATCTTTCTTGCGGAATGACGACACCGAGCCTGTCAAATCCTTCTTTCTAACTGTACCATAGCCGATTACGACCACTTCGTCCAGCAATTCCTGATCTTCTTGAAGGACCACGTTCATTTCAAGAGAAGCAGCTACTTCGGCATTAATGTAACCGATTGAAGAAAACACGAGAATCGTACCTGGTTCTGCATTAAGGAAGAATTTCCCGTCCACATCTGTGATTGTGCCATTATTGGAACCCTTTACAAAAACACTAGCTCCGATAATAGGCATTCCTGTTGCATCTTTTACCATTCCGGCAACAGTTTGTTGCTTAGCCGTCGCAACGTTCGACATTGCAGCAGCAGTATAAACGCAAGCCGACATACTGAACATAATAGAGCCCAGTATCAGTGAACAAAGTTGGTGATTGTGCATAACTATGTGATTGAAAATAAATTTCGTTTTCACAAAACTATATCAATCCTCGGGCAAGATATTACGAGATTTTGACAAATATGTACGAAAACAACCAATTGCCCGACACTCGGGAAAAAGTGTTGGGCGAATATGAAAAATACTGTTTAATTTAGTAGAAAAATTATTCAACACCCGCCATGAAACCCTTTGAGAACACATTGTCATTGGAGGATGCAGCCAGGCTATCCGGCCCGGTAGCATTCAATATCATGCTAAAACCAGCCGGTTCGCTTTGCAATCTCGACTGCCAATATTGTTATTATCTGGACAAGTCGGAGATATACGGCGGACACGAGCCCCGCATGTCCACAGATATGCTGGAAACTGTCGTCAAGGAATATATCGGCGCAAATGATGTACCGGAAGTCACATTCAACTGGCATGGCGGCGAGCCTCTGATCCTAGGTTTGGATTTCTATAAAAAAGCTCTGGAATTCGAGCGGAAATATGCAGACGGGAAAATAATACACAACACCTTGCAAACCAACGGCACCCTGATTACGGACGAATGGGCTGACTTTCTTGCAAAAAACGACTTTCTCGTAGGTATTTCAATAGACGGGCCTGCCGATATCCATGACAGATATCGTCGGGACAAGGGCGGATATCCTACATTCGACAGGGTAATGGCAGGATTGATGAATTTACAACGCGCCGGTGCAGAGTATAACACCATGTCTACCGTAAACAAATTCAGCGAAGGACGCGGCTTGGAAGTTTACCTGTTTCTAAAGAGCCTGGGCAGCCGGTTCATGCAATTTATGCCAGTCGTAGAACACGTCAAATACCCGACAGATGCGAAAGGAAAGATGAACAAGCGATTGAGGCCTTTCATAGTAAACCCCTCAACTGAAGGAGCAATGCTTTCCCCTTGGTCGATAAGCGACATCGCCTACGGAAAATTCATGTGCGACATTTTTGACTACTGGGTCAGGAACGACGTAGGCAGATACTACGTAAACCTCTTTGACGCCACATTGGCGAATTGGTGCGGCGCCATGCCAGGGACATGTGTTCATGCAAGAGTCTGCGGCGGCAATGCCGTAATCGAGCATAACGGCGACCTGTATCCATGTGACCACTTCGTATATCCGGAGTACCTGCTGGGCAATATCCGGAAAACCGACATCAAAACCTTGATGCAATCACAGAAACAGACAGACTTCGGACTGGACAAGCGTTCCGCTCTCCCGACGAAATGCGCAAGATGCAAGTATCTTTTCGCTTGCAATGGCGAGTGCCCGAAACACCGCTTCAATAGAACGGAAAACGGTGAAACCGGACTCAATGCTCTTTGCATGGGGTATTTCAAGTTTTTCGATCATGTGGCTCCATATATGGACAGGATGAAATCCCTTCTACAAGAAAAACGGGCACCCGCGGAAATCATGCCAATGATAAAACTAGGGCTCATTCGATAATTATTATTCAAAAGACTGCACAAATCCGTACAATTTCCGTTCGGGCGCACATGTTTGGCAATTGATATTTATATTTGACTCAACCACAATTGCCAAGCACTATGGAGATGAACATTAATTCGGCAAGTTTGCTGATAACTGCAATCCTACTGATAGCGGAAGTGTTTTTCTACTTTGCAGCTATCAGAAAAATCAGAAGACGCCATATTTCAAATGACAAGCCCGAAACGGATAGGGATTACATTCACGGAGCAATCTCTGATTTGTCCGGCATGCTTTCCGCTCCCATCACATTGATCGACGGACATTGCCAAATGCTCCATGACAATGATAAAGTCATCTGCAGAAAGGACAATGCTGATATTCTCGGCATCGCAAAGAACATTTCATTGGCCAAGACTATAGCGTCTTCCATCCGGAACCTATGCCTTAACAATGTGGACTCAGAATTGACAGAAGTAAGTAACATAGCAGCCATAATGCTCGATGCAGGACAAAAAAAAGCATCCGCATATGGTTACAAGATGGAGATATCCATCCAGCCTGAAATGATGTGGGTCCTGAACAAAAACACATTGGAAATCTCGATTCATCTGTTGACCAGAATTCTTTGTGAAGAAACGATGAACGGAGGAGATATAGCCATAATGCTGAAAGAAACCGATGGAAAACTAGTCCTGTTCGGAAAAAATTCCGGCAGCACAGATAAGCCCAAATCCTCTTCCACAAGAAAAGCGCTGGAGAGAATTATCAAGAACAATGGAGGATGCATCAGACTCAGCCCTCTTGATTCAAGGGCCTTCAATTGTGAAATACAATTCTCGGGGAATACCTCCGCCGCAACTTGTCCCGAAAAGACCGGCATCAGCAATCTTCCTGAAGAACAACGGTCCGAAGATTCCGAAACGCGAAACAACATGTTCGATTCAAGGAAAAAGACCCTCCTCGTTCTGAACAACAACAATGAAGTCATGACATTTATCTCCACTTCACTGTCGGGCGATTACAATATTCTTTCTTCCAAGAGCGCAGACGATGCAATACAAGCGACGGACATGATTCTTCCCGACATGGTAATCTGTGAATATGACGGATTTGGCAACAATGACGGAAAAAGATTGCTCAAGCACCTTAAAGAGGGTAAAATGACCATGCAAGTGCCGGTAGTCATAATAACCACCAATGAATGCATGGATGAAAAAGACCTCGACAAGGCGGATCTTTGTCTCTCTGCACCATTGGACATCAAGAAAATAAAGGTCCTGCTAAAACAGGTCCTCAAAAGGAACGACGTGTTGAAAGATTACTACTCTTCTCCGATTTGCAATTATAGTATCCTCAATGGCAAGGTCATACATCTTGAAGACAAAAAGTTCCTCGACCGGATATATACTATAATCGCAGATAACATTTCAAACAATGATCTTTCACCGGATTTCATAGCATCCGAGATGTCCATGAGCATTCGGAACCTATATAGAAAATTCGGCAGTCTTTCATCAGAAAAACTAGCTGTTGCCATAAAAGACTACCGGTTGTCATATGCCGCCAGCCTGCTTGCATCTTCAAAATATACGGTTGACGAAATCATTTATAAAGCCGGATTTGTCAATCGCGGCACATTCTTCAAAGTCTTCCGGGAGAAATACGGGACGACGCCTAAACAGTATATGGCCAACAATCAGCATTCGTCCGCATCAATCTCATTGACAGAAAGCAATTGTGCCTGAATACGAAAGAAGCTGTTTCAATTATTCAGAAACAGCTTCTTCAACATTATCCGAGAATGAGAGTCTCCAGATATCCCGAATCGACAGGAACTTCCGATTTGGATGCTGAAACAGGCTCACTGATTTCAGGGGCACAGCGACGGAAAGCATAATCAAACCACTTGATAGCCTTTTCCGCCATGACTTTGGCAATTTCCGGATATTTATCTGCAAGATTCTCAGTCTCGAACCGGTCCAACTTCAAATTATACAATTCGAGATCAGTGCCGTCATAATTCACGATCACCTTCCAATCTCCCTCCCTCATGCACACGTTGGGACTGCGGGTCTGGAATGCATTCTTCGGCTTGTCTTTACCTACGAAATGTCTGCCGAATTCCCAGTACAATGCTGACTTCCTCTTCTCATGGGACTTGCCCAGCCACACCTTGGTCATGTCCTTTCCATCAAGGGTATACCCATTCAAGACAGGCGAAGACTTGGTAATCGAGCAAACGGTAGGAAAAATATCAACACTACATAATACCGTTTCGTCATTGACCTGTCCTGCAGAAATTCTTGCAGGCCACCTTATCATAAACGGCATACGGATTCCGCCTTCATACAATGTCGCTTTCTGTCCTCTCATACCATCAGTCCTGCCATTTTTATAACTAGGATTAGGGCCATTGTCAGATGTGAAAATCACAATCGTATTATCAGCAATGCCAAGCTTGTCAAGACCATCGAGAAGACGGCCTATCTGCTTGTCCAGCTCCGCAAGCACAGGAATGAAGTTGACTTTTTTCTCCCATTCCGAATTACCCATCTTATATACATCTTGTGACGGGACATAAGGCGTATGCATATCATCCGGCCAGAGATTCACGTAGCACGGAACGCCTTTTTCCTTGTTCCTCGCCAAGAAATCCAATGTCTTGTCTACAAAATATGCAGTCCTGTCCCAGCGTTTCACGCTATCCTTATCGCTCCAAATCCAATTGGATGCCGTAAGAACCGGATCAGGATCCGGACTCTCCCATGTAGAGTTCCACTCGTCGAAACCATACTCGGAGATTTGTGGAGGTGTTTTCACATCTCTGCCGCCGCCCATATGCCATTTCCCGAAATGACCTGTCGCATAACCGGACTCTTTCATGCTTCTAGCCAGCGAAGGAGCGTCAGAACTAAGATAGTCATTTGACATGTTCCTGTAATTCGCTCTGCGGTCGTTCAGGAATGTAGTAATTCCCCATTGCGTCGGATACATGCCCGTAGTCACGCCTACACGCGAAGGAGAACTGATAGGACATGCGGTATAATACTGCATGAACTGTATGCCTTCCTTTCCGATTCTGTCAATGTTCGGAGTTGGAGCGAACTGTCCGCCGTATGCACTCACATCTGAGAATCCCATGTCATCAACATAAATCAAAATGACATTGGGTCTCTCCTTTGCCGCCGGAGCCGCCGCTGCAGCGCAGGCAGCAGACGCCGTAAAACCGGCACACGCTGCCGAAGCGGCGCCAATCAGCCTGATACTTTTTTTAGTGTCCATAATATGTAATCATTCATGTTAGTAAAACAAATATACGTAAACCGGCCGTTCACTATTTCCCCTCGTACTATTTTTACTGAATGTCGTACTGAAAACTGACGGACAAAAACGATATTTATGTATAAATTTGAAAGTATGAAAAAGATAATTGCCACATTTCTCCTGCTGATTCAAATACTTCCTGCCGCAACTTGCCGGGAAACGGACAAACGGATTGTTGAATTTGCAGACCCATACATATTGTATTATGATGGGCTCTATTACTTATACGGAACCAAATATCGTGACGGCATCGGTGTCCTGGTATCTGAAGACCTGAAAACTTGGTCCACGCCAAATGGAAACGACAAACACCTGGCCCTGTCCAAAGAAGATTCTTTCGGAGATCATGGATTCTGGGCTCCTGAAGTTTACGCGACAGGGAACGGCTTTATAATGTATTATACTGCGTCAGAACATATTTGCGCAGCGACATCGGATTCTCCGACAGGACCATTCATACAAAAACGGCAGGCTCCAATGCTGGAGGAACGGGGCATTGACAATCATTTGTTCATTGATGACGACGGGACCCCTTATATCTTCTGGGTAAGATTCAACCGCGGAAACGAAATCTGGATGGCGGAATTGGAAAAAGACTGTATGACCATCAAGAAAAGCACGATGACTTTCTGTTTCAAGGCGACCCAAGATTGGGAGAAACTTCTCCACAATATCAATGAAGGCCCGGAAGTCATCAAACATGACGGGTATTACTATCTGATTTATTCCGGAAATGACTATCGATGCCAAGATTATGCAATAGGTTACGCGACCTCGACATCTCCTTTCGGTCCATGGATTAAATTTGAAGGCAATCCGGTTCTTCATCGGCCGGGCAATCTTTCCGGCACCGGGCATAATGCAATGTTTTACGACGGCCGCGGCCATCTGATGACTGTCTTCCACTCACATCAAAGTCAAGAAAAAGTGTCTCCACGACAGACACATGTCACCAAGGCAAAATTCAAGAAGAACTCATTGAGGAATGAACCGGATATCCTTAAATTCAGCAACAACTATTTCTCATTAAGTAAGGCAACAAAATGAAACACCTATTGGCAATACTCTCTTTGTTCTCAGTTCTGGGCTGCAGTACATATCGTCACTTCGAGAACCCTGTCATACGGCAAGGCTGGGCGGACCCTACTGCTATCTATGACGATGTGACCGGATATTATTATTCAATCTCCACAGGCGTCAATAAACCTTTTTTCCGCAGCAAGAACCTATACCTTTGGGAGAAGACCGACATAAAGCCTTACTCTGATTCCGCCATACGGAAAATGAAAAATTCAGGCCCTCATATCTGGGCCCCTCAATTCGCCAAAATAGGCAACAACTATCTCATCTATGTAACGGCACGAAGCAGCGCCGAAGACTCAAGAATCATAGTCCTGTCATCGAAAACGCTCACGGGACCTTATGAGTTTGCAAATATCCTGACAGACTCCCGGGAAACCGGAATAAAGGACACGATTGACCCATTCGTATTCACTGATCCCCGAACAGGAAAAGTATGGATGACCTTCGGAAGCATCGGCGGAATCCATCAGGTAGAACTATCTCCGGACGGGCTCTCACTTGCAAAGAATGCAGAATACAAGCATATCGCCGGACAAGACATTGATAATGACAAATCAAGACTCACCGTTTTCGAAGGAAGCTATGTCTATGAAAGGAACGGCTGGTGGTATCTGTTTGCAAGTGCCGGAAGATATGAAGACTATTCCTACGCAATTGTCGTAGGTAGAAGCAGAAAAGCCGATGGCCCGTTTCTCACAAAGGAAGGGAAAGACATGGCAGAAGGCTATGGGACAGCTATTCTTTCATCCAGTCCCTATGACAGGTTCTATGGTCCGGGCCATAATGGAGAAATATTCACCACGAAGAACGGGGAAACGTACATGATTTATCATGTGCACGAAGGTGACTATCGGGAAGACAGGAACAAACGCAAATCTTCGCCTCGGATGATGAATCTCCAACAAATCTACTGGGACGACAATGACTGGCCATTCTTCAAACATGATGAAATAAGCGGAGGACGCATTCGCATCAGATAATCATCAATAATCAAATGAACAAAAAATTTCCTATTTTTGCAGTTTGAACGCATATGATATATGGTCATGCCTCTGGAAATATTCGGGTTCCTTAAATTTTCGGTTACCGATATGCTGGACGTCCTGCTGGTCGCCCTGCTTATATATTTCATTTTCAGATGGATACGCGACTCTGCGGCGATGAACATCTTCACGGCAATCATTTCAATCTACGTATTGAGAGTAATTGCGGACGCATTGAAGATGAAACTCGTGAGCGCATTGCTGGGGACATTCATTGACGTGGGCGTGCTCGCGGTGATCATCATATTCCAGCCGGAAATACGACACTTCCTGATGAAATTCGGAAGCAGTTCCAGATTCGGCGCCGGGGCCAGGAACTTCCTGAACAAATTCCTGGGGAACGAAGCCAAACCGCTGGACAGCGGCGCGGTAAAAGAAATCACCGAAGCATGCAGGACAATGTCGGAGCAGAAGACCGGTGCGCTCATCGTGATACCCCACCAGATAAGCCTGGACTTCGTAATCGAGACCGGAGACAGAATCGACGCCAGCATAAACCGCAGGCTCATAATGAATCTGTTCTTCAAGAACTCACCGCTGCATGACGGCGCGGTAATCATTGACAATCATCACATTGTAGCCGCGAGGTGCACGCTGCCGATTACCGAGAGGACCGACATTCCGGCGAAATACGGCATGAGGCACAAGGCAGCCATCGGCATCACGGAAGAGACTGACGCCGACGTCATCGTCGTATCGGAGGAAACTGGCGGAATCGCGTTCGGACACGGAGGGACATTGACCGAAATAAACAATATCAATGAGCTCAAACTGAAACTCGGGGCATCATTGTCTTCAGGGCAGGAGGAAAAGCAATAAAAGGTTATGACAGAGGAGAGAATTGAAGCAATACTTGGATTCGACAGGATAAGGAAAATCATCTCGGACAGATGCAGCACTGACTATGCGACAATCAGGACTGCAGAGGAGAAATTTTCCACAAACCCGAAAGAAATCCGCAAAAGACTGCTGCTGACCGACGAAATGAGGCTGATTGTGATGTTCGAGGAATCATTCCCCGCGAACGGCTACATCGACTGCGTCGGCTTCCTCGAAGTCCTCTCCAAAGAAGGCGCAAACATCGACCTCGTCTCTCTCGGAAAGTTGAGGACAATGCTGGACACTCTCAGGAAAGTGTCAATGTTTTTCGGCAATATCAAGGACGGTGTCTATCCATATCTGAAGAAAATGGTAAGCAGCATCGTGCTGTTCCCTGAAGTCCATCAGCGCATAGATTCCATTCTGGATAAATTCGGCAATGTCAAGGACACGGCATCGGACGAACTGTACGACATACGCCGGAAGCTCAAGGACAAGGAAGGCGCCATTTCCAAAAGAATCGGCATCATATTGAAAAAAGCGCAGAGCGAAGGCATCGTGGACAGCGACGCGTCTGTCGTCATGCGTGACGGAAAAATGCTCATTCCTGTCAATTCCGCCAACAAGAGAAAGCTTCAGGGTTTCGTATATGACGAGTCCTCATCAGGCAAGACCACGTTCATCGAGCCGGCTGAAATCGTGGAAATCACCAATGAAATCAGCGAGTTGCATTTCGCGGAGTCACGCGAGATAGCACGCATATTATATGACTTCAGCGACTGGGTGCGTCCATCCGTGCCGGAACTTCTGGAAGGTGCCAAATGCATCGGCGAGCTGGATTTCCTCATCGCCAAGGCACAGACATCACTTGATTTCGTGGCCGGAATGCCGATAATATCCGAAGAAAACGAGATGGACCTGCGCAAGGCAAGACATCCGCTTCTGGAAAGGTCCTTGAAAAAAGACGGCAAGGAAATCGTTCCGTTGACCGTGAAACTCACCCCGCAGAAGCACATTCTGCTCATCTCCGGACCTAACGCCGGAGGCAAGTCCGTGTGTCTGAAAACCGTAGGCCTGCTCCAGTACATGTTCCAGTGGGGCATGCTCATCCCGACATCCGAGACCTCCGAGATGATGGTCTTCGACAGGATAATGGCAGACATCGGTGACGGCCAATCCATTGACAATGACCTGAGTACATACAGTTCTTTCCTGGCTTCGATGAACGACATGCTGGCTCATGCCGACTCGAAGACATTGATCCTGATAGACGAATTCGGGTCGGGCACGGAACCTGCCGCCGGAGGCGCGATTGCGGAAGCGATACTCAGCGAGTTCGACAAACGCGGAGTCTACGGCGTCATCACCACGCATTACACGAACCTGAAACTGTATGCGTCAGGGGCGGACACGGGCGTCGTGAACGGGGCGATGCAGTTCGATGCCAAGAACATTGCACCGCTGTTCAAGCTGGAAATGGGGCTGCCGGGAAACTCCTTCGCATTCGAGCTGGCACGTAAGATGGGGCTGCCGGAGACGATTGTCAAAGACGCGGAAAACCGTGCAGGTGAGGAGTTTGTGGGCATTGAAAGGAATCTGCGGAAGATTGCGAGAAACAGAAAGGTACTGGACGAGAAAATCCAGAAAATAAGAAATACAGACAAGACGCTGGAGAGCATCACCGGAAAATACCAGAAAGAACTGGAGGATATCCGGAAGATGCGGCAGGAGATTCTGGACGAGGCGAAACGCGAGGCGGAGGATATCGTGAAAGGGGCCAACAAGCAGGTAGAGAACACCATACGGACCATCCGCGAGAAGCAGGCGGAGAAGGCGGAAACGCGCAAGGCCAGGGAAAATCTCCAAGGTTTCGTCAATGCTCTTGCTCAGAAGAAGGAGCAGGACAAAAAGGACCGCGACAGCTATCTGGAGGAGAAAATCCGCAAAGTCAGCGAAAGGCAGCAGAGACAGCAGCAGCGCAAGGCCGGACGTGCCGGCGGGAATTCGCAGCAGGAGGACAATGCCGGAATGGAGAAGAAAATCTCCGCTTTCCGCAGCGGGCCTCTGCAGGTCGGCGAAAAAGTGCGCGTGAAGGCCAACGGCATGGTCGGCGAGGTCGCCATCGTGTCAGACAAGGCGGTCACGGTCATCGTAGGCAACATAAAGAGCAAAATGCCGCTGGACAAGGTGGAGCGCATCTCTTCCAATGAATATAAAAGCGCGATAAAGGCGGCTCCGAAGCCGGTACAGACCAGTTCTTCGATGGACAGTTCAATATCTGAAAGGAAATTGAATTTCAAGATGGAACTGGATGTCAGAGGTCAGCGAGTAAACGAAGCGCTGGAGAATGTGATGCACTATGTCGACGATGCCATCATGCTCAATGTTTCTTCTGTCAGAATCATACACGGAAAAGGGACAGGAGCATTGAGAGAAGAGATTCAGAAGTTCCTGAAAACGACGCCGGGCGTGGTCTCGGCCAAAGATGAAAGCATACAGCTGGGAGGGTCTGGTGTCACAGTCGTCACATTCGACAAATGACAGACAGGCTCCCGACCAAACGGAAAAACTATTTGACATGAAAGGAAAAAACGCATTGGGGCGACATGGTGAGGATGAAACCTGCCAATACCTTATCGACCACGGGCATACAATACTGGAGAGGAACTGGCGGTACGGGCATTTGGAGATTGACATCATTTCGCTGGCCGGCGATGGAATACATTTTGTAGAGGTAAAGAGTCGGACCGCGCCTGTGCAGGGAGAACCGCAGGAAGCCGTCACCGCATCGAAACAGCGGCATATCGCATCCGCAGCCGGAAAGTATATGTCGATGAAACAGAAGTATTTAGGAAGAGATTTGGAGGTCTGGTTCGATGTCGCGGCGATAACATATGACGGGGCCCAGGTGGAGTTCAGATACTTCCCTGCCGCTTATGTGCCGATATATTTATAGAAATAACACGAGACTATATATACATGAAGAATAATCAATACTGCGTCATAATGGCGGGCGGACACCTGAACCGCTTCTGGCCTATAAGCAGAGAAGGAATGCCGGGACATTTCCTGGATATTTCCGGAACAGGCAAATCATTGGTAAGAATGGCTTACGAAAGATGCCTCGGAGTAGTACCTGAAGAGAACATCCTGATAATCACACTGGGCAAATTCAAGGGTATCATCAATGAGCAGATTCCTGAACTTCCGAAAGAAAATCTCCTTCTGGAGCCTTATGCGAGACGTACCGCACCATGTATCGCCTACGCCACCTACACATTGCTGAAAAGGAATCCCGATGCCGTAATGGCGGCTACGCCGGCGGATATCATTGTCAATGACGAACAACTTTTCAAGGAGACAATGACCCATGCACTGGATTATGCAGAGAAGAATCCTGTTTTGGTGACCCTGGGAGTCAAGCCGGACAGACCGGACACGGAATATGGTTATATTCAGGCAGTTGGAGGAAAAGGGGCGTGCAGCAGCGGTGACCCTGTAAAGGTCAAGACCTTCACGGAAAAGCCGGATGCCGAAATCGCCGACGTGTTCTTCAGGAGCGGCGAGTTCTTCTGGAACTCCGGTATCTTCGTATGGCAGGCTTCAGTAATCAAGGAAGAGATGGAGAGATACATCCCGGAAATCACCAGACTGTTCGACGGCTGGGAAGGCGCCCTGGGAAGTCCGGCTGAGGAAGTTTTCATCGAAAGGGCATATACCGACTGCATCAAGCTGTCCATCGACTATGGCGTAATGGAGAAAACCGACAGGGCTTGGGTATATCCTATCCAGTTCGGCTGGTCCGACATCGACAGCTGGGAGAACTACTATTCCAGCATCCGGAGCAAAGACCAGGACGGCAACATCTCGAACACGCAGATGAAAATTCTCCAGAACGACAAACGGAATATCATCCTCACCAAGAACAAGAACAAACTGCTTATGATAAGAGGTTTGGAGGACTGCCTGGTGGTAGATACCGACGATGTCCTGCTGATATGTCCGCGTGATGACAAGCAATACAAGGAGCTTGTGAACAGCACCCGGATGCCGGGATACGACAAATACAGATAAAAAATAACGGAGGATTTTCAATGTCCTCCGTTATTTTTTTATTCGCTCTTTCTTACATCGAGATGAAGTTCATCCAGCTGCGACTGGTCGATTGTCGACGGTGAATCTATCATCACATCGCGGCCCTGATTGTTCTTAGGGAATGCGATATAGTCGCGGATGGAATCACTGCCGCCGAACAGGGCGCACACGCGGTCGAAACCGAATGCCAGACCTCCGTGAGGCGGAGCACCGAACTTGAAGGCATTGATAATGAATCCGAACTTGTATGCGGCTTCTTCCTTGCTGATGCCGAGAACCTCGAACATACGCTCCTGGAGAGCGGCCTCATGGATACGGACAGAACCGCCACCGAGCTCGGTACCATTCAGGACGAAGTCATAAGCATTGGCACAAACCTTCGCGAGATCCTCTTTCTTGTCGCTGTAGAACAGGTCGAGGTGCTCCGGCTTAGGCGCTGTGAACGGATGGTGCATCGCATAGAAACGCTGTGTCTCGTCATCCCATTCAAGCAGAGGGAAATCCACGATCCAGAGCGGTGCGAACACCTTAGGATCCCTGAGTCCCAGACGGTTGGCCATCTCCATACGGAGAACGCCGAGCATGGTCTGAGCCTTTCTCTTAGGACCACAAAGAATCAGGACGAGGTCTCCGGCCTTGGCACCTGCAGCCTCCGCCATTTCCTTCACCTGTTCAGGAGTATAGAATTTGTCAATTGACGATTTGACTGTGCCGTCAGCATTGAACTTGATGTAAACCAAGCCTTTGGCGCCTACCTGCGGTCTCTTCACCCACTCCGTGAGCTCGTCGAGCTGCTTGCGGGTATAATCTGCCGCGCCCTCGACTGCGATACCGCCGACATACTCCACTGAATCGAATACGGAGAAGCCGTGGCCCTGGGCCAATGATGTGAGCTCATGGATGGTCATGCCGAAGCGTACATCCGGCTTGTCGGAACCATATTTGTCCATGGCATCATACCAGCTCATGCGAGGAAGCGGATTAGGAATATCCACATCAAGGACATTCTTGAAGAGCGTCCTCATCATCTCCTCGAAAGTATTCAGCACATCCTCCTGCTCCACGAAAGACATTTCGCAGTCAATCTGCGTGAACTCAGGCTGACGGTCGGCGCGAAGGTCCTCATCACGGAAGCAACGTACTATCTGGAAGTAACGGTCATATCCGGCAACCATAAGCAGCTGCTTGAATGTCTGAGGAGACTGAGGCAATGCGTAGAACTCGCCGGCATTCATTCTGGAAGGAACGACGAAGTCACGCGCTCCCTCTGGTGTAGACTTGATGAGATATGGGGTTTCAATCTCCATGAATCCCTTGGAATCCAAGAAGTTACGAACTTCATGAGCAATCTTGTGACGAAGCACGAGGGCATTCTTCAACGGATTCCTCCTGAGATCAAGATATCTGTATTTCGCACGAATATCATCGCCGCCGTCACTTTCATCTTCGATTGTAAACGGAGGTGTGACAGACTTGTTCAGGATATGTATGGCGCTGAGCTTGATCTCAATTTCGCCGGTATCCATCTTGGTATTCTTGCTCTGGCGCTCGATAACCTCGCCCTCCACCTGAATCACGAACTCACGACCGAGAGAATTGGCCACATCGACCAACTCTGCCGGAGCATCAGCACTTACAACCAGCTGGGTGATTCCGTAACGGTCACGGAGGTCAATGAATGTCATACCACCAAGTTTCCTGGTTTTCTGCACCCAGCCTGAAAGAACCACCTTCTTGCCGACGTCTCCGAGACGGAGTTCACCGCAAGTGTTTGTTCTGTAGAAAGTATTGAACATAATATGCTTTAGTTTTAATCACGCAAATTTAACAAATTATCGGCAATTCCGAACCTCCTTTATCGGCATAAAATATGTAAATTTGCATTTCCCGTCCATATCGGCCGGGAAAGACTGAATCACAAACATTGAATTATGAAAAAATTTCTGATTGTTTTGGCAAGCATGCTCGGCGCGGTCACTATGATGGCGCAGAACAAGAGCACCATCAAGATTACTCACGGACCATGGCTCTGTGACATGACAGAGGATGCCGTCACTGTCGTATGGAAAACTGACGTGCCGTCTACCGCATGGGTAGAATGCGCCGAGGACAACGGACAGCATTTCTACAGCGAAGAGCATGAGCGCATCTATGAAGCGCGTTTCGGACGCCGACTCACACATGAGACCATACATTCTGTCCGCCTTACTGGTCTGAAACCTGGGACCAAATACATGTATAGGATTTTCTCTCAAGCAGTTACAGGATGGAACTATTCCGATGATGCCAAGTTTGGCGAAATCGCGTCGTCTGTCGTCTACAAGAAAGAGCCATTTCGTTTCAAGACCTTCAGCAACAAGACAAACGAGCTCAAATTCTTCATTCTCAATGACGTACACGGACGTGCCGATGATATCAAAAGGCTTTGTGCCAATGTCGATTTCTCACAGTATGACTTCGTCCTGCTGAACGGCGACATGCTTACGACCACCGAAAACGAAGAAGGAATCTTCAACGGCTGGCTGGACGCATGCGTGGACATGTTCGCGAAGAACATCCCTATCATCTTCGTAAGAGGTAACCACGAGAACAGAGGACAGTATGCTGACAACATCTACAAATACTTCCCTACTCATACTGGAGAGTTCTACTACACATTCGATGCTGCCGGTATCAGCTTCCTGGCGTTGGACTGCGGTGAAGACAAACCGGACACCGACATCGAATATCACGGAATCATAGAGAGTGACAAGTACAGGGAGCAGGAAGCAGCTTGGCTGAAGAATGAAATCGGTAATCTGCGTTACGGTAAGCGTATTGCATTCCTTCACATTCCTGCAGGCAACAGCACTTGGCACGGCGACATACATCTCCACGAAATCATTACTCCCCTGCTGAATGAAGCAGGCGTGTCACTTATGTTCTCCGGCCATACACATCAGTATGGGCTGCACAATGCCGGCGAACTGGCTGATTTTCCGATACTTGTCAACGGCAACAAGACATACGCCAGCGTAACCATAAAGGGTTCTAAAATCCGCGTGGAAGTAGTAGGTGAGACGAAAGAGGAAAATCACACCGCAGAATTCAAGTTCAGACAATAACGTTGAAAAGATTTCTTTCGGGATAAAACTCCGTTAGCGGACAGTCAGCTGCTTGGCCGCAATCAATTCCTGATAATCCTGCATTGACCTGAGAATCACATCCTTAGCGACTTCCGCTCCGTAGATGCTGATGAATTTCATGCGCTGGCTGTTCTCTCCCGGGATATCCTTGTACGTGGTAAAATAATGGATAAGCCTGCGGATAATGTCCTTCGGAAGTTCATCAATATCAGTAAGATGACCGTAGACGGCATCATTTTTCAGGACCGCGATAATCTTGTCGTCCGCCTGGTCATGGTCAAGAAGACGGAGCCCTCCGATAGGTCTTGCGCGAACGATTATATCGCCGTGGGTGACGTCCTTTTCAGTAAGGACGCAAATATCAAGCGGGTCGCCGTCGCCCTCCACGTCATAGCGCGCAAGAGCCTGATTGGTAAGCTCTGCCATGTGTGAAGCACAATATGTCCGAGGCAGAAAACCATACAATGACGGAACAATGTTGGAGAATTTCTGCGGCCTGTCCAGCGAAAGGTAGCCGGAAGCCTTGTCCACCTCATATTTGACGGTGTCCGTCGGTACTATTTCAATGAATGCGCGCACTTCCTCGGGAACATTTTCTCCCAAGTCAATCCCGTGCCACGGATGCGCTTTATGTGAATTTGCAATATCCATATCTGCGTTATGCCCTCCCGGGCTCAAATTTCAATCAAACAAATATACTAATTATTGTCGATAAAAGTCGCTCATTCGGTTCCAAAAGCAATGTTCCGCACCCGGCGAAGCTTACCACGGCTAGCGCGCCAGAAGATTCGTGAGAGCGATGAAATCCTCGACACTCAGGCGCTCGGGACGAAGCTCGAACACCGGCTGCGCCGTAAATGAGGACAATGCTTCCGCATCCCAGCCCTCACGGGTGGCTTTCGCCGCAATGAGCGGTTTCAATGAATTCCGCAATGTCTTTCTCCGCTGCCCGAAAGAGGTCTTGACAATGTTCTTGAAGGCATCTTCATCACATCCGAGCGATGTCCGGGAATTACGGGTAAGCCTGATGACTGCGGACTGGACCTTAGGAGGCGGGGCGAAAGCTCCGGAACCTACCGTGAAAAGATATTCGATATCATACCACGCCTGAAGCAGCACGGACAATATTCCGTATGTCTTGGAACCCGGCTTCTCCGCAATACGTTCCGCCACCTCTTTCTGTATCATGCAGACTGTCTGCGGAATACGGTTGCGGTAATCCAGGATGCGGAAGAAAATCTGCGAGGAAATGTTATACGGAAAATTGCCTATCACATTGAACTCTCCTGCGAAAAGATGGTCAATGTCCAACTTCAGGAAATCCCCATAGATCACCCTGCCGCGAGCCTTGTCGAAATGCTTTTCCAGATACTCCACGGACTCGGTATCGATTTCTATCATCTTGAGGTTTACATCCTGACGCTCAAGGAGATACTGCGACAACACCCCCATACCGGGACCTATCTCCAATACATCCATACACTCTACGGCATCCTCCGTGTGCAGCTGCAATGCCGCCACGATAGCTTTCGCAATGCTCTGGTCTGTCAGGAAATGTTGCCCCAAAGCCTTTTTAGCACGTACTTCCATATAAAACACCTTCTTTAACCTTGCAAAGTTACGCCTTGTTCCCTAAATTCGCCAGCATTAAACCAAAAAACATGAAACAATCCCCGTTTGGAATTCCAAGCGGGGATTGTTTCATGAGTAAATTATCAAACGACTATTCGTCAGAGTCTTGTGCTGCGTAATCTGCGAGAAGCTTGGTCTGGACATCTCCCGGTACAGGCTGGTAATCAGCGAACTGCATGGTAAATGTAGCACTTCCGGATGTCAGCGAACTGAGAGCGGTAGAATATCTGTAGAGCTCTGCCAGCGGAACTCTGGCCTTGATGACCTCGAATCCCTTGTCGCTGCCCATACCCTCGATAATCGCGCGTCTGTTCTGAAGGTCTGACATACAAGCTCCCATGTACTCGCCAGGCGTGAGGACTTCCAGATTGTAGATAGGCTCCATAATCTTCGGACCTGCATTGCGGAACGCCTCCTTGAAGGCATTGCGGGCTGCGAGAACGAATGAGATTTCATTGGAATCCACCGGATGCATCTTTCCGTCATATACAAATACCCTGATGTCGCGGGCGTATGAACCGGTAAGAGGGCCTTCCGTCATCTTTTCCATGATACCCTTCAGGATGGCCGGCATGAAGCGGGCGTCGATAGCACCTCCGACAACGCAGTTGTAGAACTCCAGTTTTCCGCCCCAGTCAAGGTTGTATGATTCCTGGCTCTTCACGTTCAGGGTAACATCCTTGCCGTCAATCTTGAACTTGTTGGTAAAAGGAACGTCGTCAACGATAGGGCAGATAAGCAGGTGAACCTCACCGAACTGGCCTGCGCCACCGGACTGTTTCTTGTGACGGTACTCGGCGGTAGCGGTCTTGGTAATGGTCTCCCTGTAAGGGATCTTAGGAGGGAAGAGTTCGATTTCCACCTTGAACTCATTCTGGAGACGCCACTTCACGACATTGATATGCTGCTCTCCCTGTCCGCTTAAAATAGTCTGTTTCAACTCCTTGGAGTACTCTACAATAACGGTAGGATCCTGTGCGGAAATCTTGTTCAATGCATCACCGAGCTTGGTCTCGTCTGCCTGAACCTTGGCCTTGATGGCTGTACGGTACTTAGGAGCAGGGAACTTGATAGCCTCGTATGAGATGTTTGTGCCAGGCTGCGCCAAAGTGACATTGGTCTTGCCGGCGCGAAGCTTCACGGTACATCCGATATCTCCGGCCATCATGTCCTGAACCTTCTCTTTCTTGGCTCCCGCCACGGCGTAAATCGTAGAAATGCGCTCACGGTTTCCGGTAGCTACGTCTTCGAGATCCATACCTTCGTCGAGTTCTCCGCTCATCACCTTGAAGTAAGAAACCTCTCCGAGATGCGGTTCCACGTCGGTCTTATATATGAACAATGAAGTAGGGGCATCCTGCTTGCACTGGATTTCCTCGCCTTCCTTGGTCAATGTCTTGGTAATTTCAGGTGAAGCAGATGCCCTGATGGTGAATTCCATAAGTCTCTTCACGCCGATGTCCTTCTTCGCTGAAAGACAGAATACAGGAAGCACCTTGCCGGCACGGATTCCTATACCGAGACCCTTTCTGATTTCATCTTCGGTAAGCGCTCCCGCCTCGAAGAATTTCTCCATCAATGTATCATCGTATTCTGCCGCCGTCTCGATAAGGGCCTGACGCAGAAGTTCAGCTTCATCTTTAAGATTTTCAGGGATTTCCCTATCCTCTCTGGTTCCATTATCATCAGTAAAATGATAATATTTCATCTTGAGGACATCCACGAAACCGTCAAATGACGGACCTGGATTCACCGGGAACTGAATGATTACAGGCTTGTTCCCGAAAGCCTCTTTCATGCTTGCCTGAACAGCATCCCAGTCTGCCTTTTCGCTGTCAAGCTGGTTTACTGCCACGATAATAGGAACATTGTACTGTTCTGCATAACGGGCGAATATTTCTGTCCCCACTTCCACTCCCTGCTGGGCATTGATGACGAGAATACCGTTTTCGCAAACCTTGAATGCCGAAACGGCACCTCCTACGAAATCATCAGAACCCGGGGTATCAATGATATTGAACTTGGTATCCATAAACTCCGCATATAAAGGTGTAGAGAAAATGGATCTCTGGTTCATCTGCTCGATTTCAGTATTGTCCGATACAGTGTTCTTGTTTTCGATCGAGCCGCGTCTGTCAATGACTTTACCCTCGTAAAGCATCGCCTCCGCTAATGTGGTCTTGCCTGACTTGGTACTGCCAAGCAAGACCACGTTCCGGATGTCTTTAGTAGAATAGGATTTCATGACCTTGATATGTTATTAGTTTATAATATGTCACTAGACGATTCCGTAGAATACGCCAGAAGCAGCTGGTGCCGCTTCTATTGCAAATCTAATAAAACAGATATGCAATAACAATAGATTCGGCACTTATTTTTAAAACATTTTATAAAAAATCATCGATACGGCCGGGGACAATCCCCTCCCTGTACGCTTCCATCAGCTGCCTGCCGGTCATCCCCATCTCGGAAAATATCAGCCTTTCCAGCGCCCCGGTTTCAATCCCGATCCGGCGGCAGACATCGTCGAATGTCAATGTCTCCTCCCTGTAGACTTCTTCCTCTACCATCATCCGTCCGAAAGCCTCGTAAGCTTTCCGCAATTCCTTGTCTGCAATTCCTTTCTTCATATTGTTTCAGTTTTTACAAGAGTCCGGCTGCATTCAGCCATTGTTCATCCGCAAATCTCGTTTACCTTTTACGAAATATCAAGAGAGGGTGACTGTATTCGGCCATTAATTTATGTTTTTTATGTCGCTTTGATAAGATTTTCGAATTGTTGACATATTTTTATTGTCAGCGCATCCGGTTTTCATTTCACGAAAGACAAGTTTATCTGACAGAAGATACCCGTAATTATAGGTTTCACAGGCCTTCAAATGCGGGAAAAAATCATTAATTTCGCATATCCATACAGAATGAAGATGAAATTACCGAATCTGAAGAATTTTCTCCACGAAGAACTCATTGAGGCAGGATGCGACGAGGCTGGACGCGGGCCGCTCGCAGGCCCCGTCTTCGCCGCTGCGGTAATCCTGCCGAAAGACTTCTTCCATCCGCTGCTGAATGACTCCAAGAAAATGACTGCCGCACATAGGGATGAAGTAAGGGAAGTCATTGAAAAAGAAGCGATTGCGTGGGCCGTGGAGGAGGTGTCTCCTGAAGAAATCGACGAATTGAATATTTTATGGGCATCTGTTACTGGGATGCAGCGAGCCGTGGCCAGACTTGTGCCGGCACCGGATTTCCTGCTCATCGACGGCAATAAATTCAGGCCCTTCGGAAAGTATAAATCGACTGACTACCAGACAGTTGTAAAAGGAGATGCCACATACGCGCCCATTGCCGCCGCATCAGTCCTAGCCAAGACTTACAGGGACGAGTTCATGCAGAAAATAGCGAAAGAGTATCCCCAATACGGCTGGGAACGGAACATGGGCTACCCCACTCCCGAGCACATTGAAGCCATCAAGAAGTTCGGCTACACCCCCTATCACCGCATGAGTTTCCATCCGAAACAACTGGAGCCTTCGTTATTCGGCGAATAGAAACATACGAATGTTAAGTATCCGTATTTGTTGATTTATCACGAAATATTTGATATAATTATACAAATATGTATATTTGCATGTATGGATCAGTATATAGATAATGACCTCTACGAGAGGTCGAACAATGACATCATCGTGGATCTTGGGGCACGCTTCAAGAATTATCGTATGGCACTTCGTCTCACGCAGAAAGAAGTGTCCAGACAAAGCGGCGTATCCGTAATGACGATTGTCCGGTTCGAACGCGGCGAGTGCACGGCAATGCGACTGGATAACTTCGTCGCATTAATGCGGGCAATCCAAAAACTTGACGGCATATCCGGCATGATTCCGGAAATGCCGGCCAGCCTTTATAATACTTCTCAGAAACAACAATTCAGGGTCAGGAAACGAAACGATGAAAAATAATATAGTCACAGTCTCCCTCTACGAGAAGGAAGTATGCAAGTTGGTGTGGCAGGGAGGCTACCGCAACGGTTTCGGAAAGGTTGGTGCGCTCGTGTCATTCAACCCGGAATATCATAAATATGGCCTGAATGCCGACCCTCTGGGACCTTACCAAGTTTCCAAATATCTAGTCCGGCAAGGGTTGTCAGATATTTGCCGACGGAATGAATATGAAGGTTTACCCAGATTCATAAGTAGCTCTTTACCTGACGATTGGGGAAATGAGGTGTTTTCCAGATGGATAGAATCCAACGGAATACGGGCCCACGATGTGACGCCTGTAGACAAACTCGCTTTCATCGGGAAAAGAGGAATGGGAGGATTCGAATTCATACCGGAAATATATCAATCCCCCTCCACTTCGAATCTTATTTTGGAAGATTTATATCATTGCGCCAAAGAAATCCTCTCTCAACGAGAGTCTCTAAGCATAAACCTCGACGACAATCCGGGCATCAACGACCTTATGAGCGTAGGCATGAGTGCCGGTGGAAAACATCCTAAAGCAATCATTGCTATAAACTGGGACACCAAAGAAATAAAATCCGGACAAGTGCTTCTTCCTGAGGCGTTTACCCAATATATCCTAAAATTCAAGGATTCCGACAGATGGCCTGCTACCGAGATAGAATACGTCTATTATTTGATGGCCAAAGCTTGTGGCATCCGTATGGAAAACTCTTCACTACTTCCAGTTGGAGGTGCGAACCACTTTCTCACCGAAAGATTCGACCGGAAGAATGGTAGAAAAATCCATTCCGCCACACTACGTTCCTTGTGCGGAGAAATATCTTCATACGATGACATATTCAAGAAATGCAGGGCATTACACCTCGAATATCAAGACATTGAACAGCTTTTCAGAAGGACCGTCTTCAACTATCTGGCAGGCGTTACGGATGACCACGACAAGAACTTCTCTTTCCTGATGGATGAGAATGGAGTATGGAGCCTGGCGCCAGCCTACGATTTGACATTTACCGTCAACTACAAGAACAGGTTCATCGGCGAACGGCACGCCATGAGCATTGAAGAATGCGACCGGAACATTTCCAGAGAACAGCTCTTGCGTTTGGCTAAAGAAAATGATGTCCGAGACGCCAATAATATAATTGAGGAAGTCATCTCTTCTGTCACGACCTTCCGCGACAAAGCTCAGACATTAATCCCACCTGAATTCTCAAAGTTGATTTCAGGGTTTATCGGCGAGCAAGTAAAGGCACTATGAAAATCCAACTTAGGACATTATCTTTGTATGATGCGGCTGGCAGGAGGCGTGCCGGCGGCTTGAAAAAGAATATGCAAACAAACATTGATATAATATGAAAAAAACACTTTTTGCGATTTCGGCGTTTTTGATGCTCACTTTTGGGGCGAGCGCTGACGAAGGAATGTGGTTGCTGCCGCTTCTTCAGAAAATGAACGGCAAGGCGATGGCGAACATTGGCTGCCGCCTGACTCCGGAGCAGATTTATGACATAAACCACAGCTCATTGAAAGATGCCATCGTACAGTTCGGCGGAGGCTGCACGGGCGAGATGATTTCCGACAAGGGACTTCTCGTGACGAACCACCACTGCGGCTACGGCAGCATCCAGAAACTCAGTACCCCGGAGCACAACTATCTGGAAGACGGCTTCTGGGCAATGAAGAATACCGAGGAACTGCCGGTGCCGGGACTCACGGTGAGATTCCTGCAGAGCATGACCGACGTGACCGCCATTCTGGAAAAATCCAGGACAGCGGCATTGAAGGAATACAAGGACAGCGCCAATGCCGAGGAACTTGCGATGAAGGCTTACATGGCCGCACGCGAGCAGCTCATCAGCACGACCGAGGCCGCCAACCCGAACTGCCAGGTCCGCATCATCAATTATTACAATGACAATGTAAGCTACCTCATCATCGACAAGGTTTACCGCGACGTGCGTTTCGTAGGTGCCCCTCCGGCTTCAATGGGCAAATTCGGCGGCGAGACCGACAACTGGATGTGGCCGCGCCACACCTGCGACTTCTCAATGTTCCGCGTTTACGCGAATAAGGACAATGAGCCTGCAGATTATTCCGAGGACAATGTTCCTATGACACCGAAACAGTCATTGAAAATATCATTGAAAGGAGTGAACGAGGGCGATTACGCGATGGTTATGGGCTATCCCGGACGCACGCAGAGGTTCCAGACTGCGTCAATGCTGGAGCAGATGATCCGCAAACAGGATGTCAGCATCGCTGCCAGGACATTGAGACAGAGCATAATGAAGGAGGGCATGGAGGCTGATCCTGCCGTACGTCTTCAGTATGCGAACAAGTATGCCGGTTCTTCCAACGGATGGAAAAAATGGATCGGTGAGAAGAAGGCATTTGAAAAGCTGAACATCATCGGCCGCGAGGAGCAGAAAGAGGCTGATTTCATGAAATGGGTGAATGCCAACAAGAAACGTAAAGCAGCTTATGGCTCGGCGTTGACCGATATCAAGTCCGTCATTGACGAAACTTCCGCTGACGAGCTCGCATTCAGGCTGATTCTGGAGGCGCCGCTCAATATCGGAATGTGCAATCTGATAGGTGATTACGCACAGGCGCTCATGCTGACATTCAGGGCTCACCCAGAAGATACAGCTGCCGCTTTCGTCGCTGCAAAGGAGGCGATGAAGGGCGCTTTCAAGGATTATTACGAGCCGCTTGAGAGAAAGCTTACGGCCGGACTCCTGAAGTTCTATCGTGACAACGCCAGACCTTCAGATTATCTGGAAATCGAGGGTCATGACTTCGCGACAATGGACATTGACGCTTATGTATCAGACCTTTACGACCACAGTATTTTCGCTTCGGACGAGAAGATGCAGAACTCTGACATCAAGTCTTTCAAGGAATTCAGGAGCGAACCGGCATTGGTCCTCTACAATGCGATCATTGAGAAGTACAGTCCTCTCTACAAGTCGATGAAAGCTGCCAATGTGAAGCTCGCTGCCGGCAGCAAGGCATTTGCGGCAGGTCTCCTCGAATGGGAGAAAGGCAAGCCTTCTTATCCGGATGCAAACTCCACTATGCGACTGACTTACGGTACCGTGAAGGGGTATTCTCCTGCTGACGGCGTCGTATATAAATACTACACCACTCTCGCCGGCGTAATGGAAAAAGAGGATCCGGACAATTACGAGTTCCGTGTTCCTGCCAAGGTCAAGGCTCTCTACGAAGCTCATGATTTCGGTCAGTATGCCAATGCCGAGGGCAAGGTTCCGACTTGTTTCCTTACGAACTGCGACATTACCGGCGGTAATTCAGGAAGCCCTGTGCTCGATGCGGAAGGCCGCCTTATCGGTCTCGCTTTCGACGGCAACTGGGAATCAATGTCGAGCGACGTGATGTTCGAGCCTGATTTACAGAGATGTATCTGCGTGGACATACATTATGTGTTGTTCATGGTCGACAAGTTCGGCGGCGCAGGATATCTGCTGAATGAAATGAATATTGAAAAATAACAATAAGTGATGAAGGAAAATGAGGTAATGAAGATGCTCTTCGATGTTACGCATCCCGGAAAGGGAGACCGTAACATCGTGGAGCTGGGTTTGGTAGACAAGGTGGAAATCTCAGGGGACAAGGTGACGGTAACCCTCGCTTTCACAAAGCATCGTGACCCGCTTGCGGAGTATATCATGAGCAGTGCGAGGGCGGCCATCTATCGTCATGCCCCTGAAGTCAAAGACGTGGAAATCAAGACTATAGTGAAGGAGGAAAGCGCTCCAAAAAAGCAGACCGGACTCAATCTCACTCTGGATGAGGTGAACAATGTCCGCCACATCATCGGTGTGGCATCCGGAAAAGGCGGAGTCGGCAAATCCACCGTAGCGGTCAATCTTGCAGTAGCATTGGCACGTCTCGGATATAAGGTTGGATTGGCGGATGCCGATGTCTACGGTCCTTCTGTTCCGAAAATGACGGCTACGGAGGGCGCGCTTCCCGAGGCTGTCAACGAGGGCGACCATGAGGTCATCATGCCGATTGAAAAGTATGGCGTGAAATGGATGTCCATCGGCTATTTCGCAGAGCCTGGACAGGCACTCATCTGGAGAGGCCCAATGGCTTGCAATGCATTGAAACAGATGATTCTGCAGGTTCGCTGGGGTAATCTTGACTATCTGCTCATAGACATGCCTCCTGGAACGGGCGACATCCATATTTCCCTGGTCCAGGACATTCCGATGGAGGGTGCCGTTATCGTGACCACACCTCAGGACGTGGCTCTCGCTGACGTGGAGAAGGGCGTAGACATGTTCCGCAACAAGAAGATCAACCGCCGGATCTTCGGTATAGTGGAAAACATGTCATGGTTTACACCTGCAGAACTACCTGAAAACAAATACTTTATCTTCGGTAAAGACGGCGGTCTGAAGATGGCTGAGAAGTACGGCGTGCCACTGCTCGGACAGATTCCGATAGTTCAGAGCATCCGCGAAAACGGTGATGCAGGTGAACCTGCAGCCCTGTCATCGCGACCTGACGGCCTGGCATTTATAGATTTGGCAGAAAAACTTGTTAAATCCGTGGACTTGCCGTAAATTTGGCCCTCGGAAGCGTGTCCGAGTGGCTGAAGGAGGCTGCCTCGAAAACAGTTGACCGTGTCAAAGCGGTTCGCAGGTTCGAATCCTGCCGCTTCCGCTTTCAGCAATTACATGTAAAGGGTTGGTTTTATGGCCGACCCTTTATTTTTTGGCAGATTCCGAAAATAGACCTACTTTTGCACCCGAAAAAATTTGAGGCAACCCCTGAATCACCAATTTTATAGTATATAAATGAATTATTCAATCTGGAAAAAGACACTCAAGGCAATAGGTATCATGGCATTGAGCGTGTCAGCAATCGCCTGCACCAGCGACGATGACAAACCCGTAAAAACTAACGAACTCACGATTGCAGATGTCCTGAAAGCAGAAGACGGCGTCACATTCACCAATCTCGAATGCGTTACCGTCGTGGCAGCCAACACCCAAGGCGTTCTCCTTCAGGAAAACGGCAGCAGCATCTACGCATTTATCGGCGAGAAGCACAATTTCAGCATCGGCGACATGGTTACTGTCGAATCAGGAACCACGGCCACGTACAACAAATGCCGCCAGTTCACCAAAGGGGTGAAGCTCGTGAAGACATGGCACGGCAAATTCAAACAGCCGAAACCGGCACAGTTCACGGCAAAGGACATTGACGCATATATGAAGGAGACCACTCCTGAAATAAAATATGTCAGCTTCTCAGGAGTCCTCTCTGTTTCAGGCAATTATGTCAATGTGGAAATCGACGGAACTGACAACATCGCCAGCATCGACTACATGTCCGACGAATTCAAGGAGAAATACAACAACCACAATGTCACCATTTCCGGCTGGCTGACCGGTTCCTATAACACATACATGTACATCATTCCGGTAGATGTAAAGGACAATGGCGAGTATCAGGAATACGTTCCGGAAGGCGCAATCTTCTACAGCAGTTTCGACAAGGAAAAGGCCGTACAGGATAAAGACAAATACCAGACGGCGAAAGGCTGGCCTGCACTTGAGCAATTCGACGGATGGATGAACGGAAAGGGTTCCGGAGCCGCAAACGTAGAATACGACTATCAGGAAATGTCCGTACGTTCAAATCAGGAATCCAAGGGCTCGCTTTCATGCTACGAGGGAACCGGTAAGAACAATCTTCTTTTCTGCGGTTCAGAAGCCAAGCCTAATCACTTCACAATCTGCAAGATAGCAGTTCCTTCCGAGAAATTGAGACTCACTTTCGGCGCGCAATATTACTCCCAGGGAAGCACCAATACCTTCCTCAGATGCGCGTTCCTGGTACAGCTGTCCGAGGACGGCAAGACCTGGTCACCGGCATTGGACTACGATTTCGGAGGAGTAGAGAATACTCCTGACGGAAAATGGCGTCGTGCGACAGCGGACTTCACGCTTCCTGCCGGCACCAAGACATTGTACATCAGATTTTCTTCCAAGAATTTCAGCACAAACAGACTTGACGACGTGCTACTCACAGAAGGCAACGGCGGTCAGGCTGTGGAATTCGGCAAAGTTGTCGTGGTCCCTGTATCCAAGATTTCCGATGTCATCACCAAGCCGGTGGACAACATGTACAAAATCGCGGGCACGGTAATCGCCACCCATACCAAAGGATTCCTTGTCCAGGACAATACCGGAACAATTCTGGTGTTCAAGAAAGGCCACACCATGGAGGCCGGCAAGACCGTGACCATTGAAGGCCCTACCACCGAATACGGCGGAATGAAGCAGTTCGACGGAATCTCCGAGGTCAATGTGACCGGAAGCACGACCATCAAGGAGCCTGCAGCAGAGGAGTTCAAGGCGGCTCAGGCCAATGCTTATGTGAACAATGCTCCTGCTATCAAATATATCACCTTCACAGGCACACTGAAGTCATATCGGGACAATATTTTCCAATGGCACAACAATGTGGAAATCGAGGGCACTGATGTTAAGTTTACATTGTCCTACGTCGACGAAAGCTTCAAAATCACCAAATACGAGGGCGAAAAAATCATTGTGAAAGGATATACTCTCGGCAAGACCGAAAGCGACAACGTGAAATATATTTCCACGATGGTGACAAGCCTCGAACCACTGGAAAAAGAGGAGAAGCCTGAGGAGAAAGATGCCATTACCGTCACTGAATTGAACGAGAAGCTTAAAGGACTCGCTTCCGGTTCAGAAATAACGTCAGATATCGCTATCGCCGTCAAGGGTTATGTGGCTGCAAACAATGAAGGTGGCAGCTTGAAGGGCGTCATTGCTCTTGTAGACAACACAGGTGCGGCACATTCCGGCATTATCCTGAAGGGAGAGAATCACACTGAAACTACTCTTCCAGTAGGAACGAAGGTCATTGTCAGCCTGAAATCTGCCAAGTATACAGTTTCAAAGAAACTTCCTGCCATCTCAAATTTCACCATTTATCAAACGAAAGAGAATGTAAGCATCAAGGTTCCTGAAATTGCTGACAATCAGATATCTGACTATGTAGGTCAATATGTGTGCGTAAAAGACGTGACTTCTCCGGACTACAGCAGCACATGGTACAACAGCAATTATAAGGGAGGACACAGTTTCGTAGGCAAGAACGGCACGACCGTCACCGTGTACGCCGTTTCCGCAGCCAAATTCGGAAAGGAAATCTTCTCTGCCAACAAGACCGGCAACGTGAAAGGTGTAGCGGAGCTCTACGACAGCAAGTTCGAAATCATTCCTACATGTTCAGCAGACGTAGCCGCATTCAAATAGGCCACCTACTTGGTCTCCACTGGTTTTTCTTCGATGACATCGCCATGGAAGTGGACTACGGCCTCTTTCCAGGTGTCGGTGTAACCAGGCTGGGTCAGGCCGTCAGGACAGCCGGCTGAAAATTCCGTGTGCTTGAACGAGCCGTCAGGGTTCTGCGCCTTCACATTGCCGTCGATAAATTTTACGGTCATGGTGATTTCCAGCTCCTGCCATGCCTTGAACATCTTCTGGGCGGTGTCTACGGAGTACTTCGTGAGAAGAGACTTGACCGCTGAGAAAGAAGAACCGGTATCTGACATGACGTCGTATGCAACCGATGCCTTCTTGCCTTTCTTCTCTGCACCGTCCATCGCCTGCTTGAACAAGTCAAGCGCCTTGTTGTCATTCTCCCGGACCTTCACCATCTGCTCGTTTTCGAATGCGTCAATGCGTTCACGCACGTATGGAGCCATGATGTTATACATTCTGTAGCAAGCATTTGTAATTCTGTTGTTAATCCAGAAAGAAGATGTGTTCGAATAAGTCAGCAAATCGCCGTTGCCCTCACGAAAGCATTCAGGGACCCTGTTGGTATTGGTGTAAATCGGGGTGAGATACGAAGTCGCCGCATCATCGGTGCCGAACCAGATGAGTCCGCCGATGACATCAGGAAAATCGCCTCTGGACTGTCCCACGAACCAGAAACCGGTCTGCTGGGTAGCGATAGCACGCTCATTGGTATATGTCTTGCCATTGTACTCGAAATCCATTGGCCTCCAACGATATGGAAGGGCATTGCCACCGGCTCCGATATCGGTGGTCATATCCATTGGCGTACCTTCGTAATGGTCACGCATGACATCGGCTACATTCTTGACAGTCACCTTCTTGGCAGGCTTGATCCACAGCGGCATACGGTTCTCGGGGTTATGTCCCATGGCGTAATCCACGTATGCGTAGGCATCCTTCGTGATCATATTGCCGTTGCCGTCATCGAATGTGAACCATCCGTTGCTGAGAATGTTGAATGCGCTCCAGACTCTGGCCTCGCATCCTCTCAACGCGCCGAAATCGGCAGGGCAATACGCGTCACGGAAGCTGAACTCGCTGTCCGGTCCGCTATACCAGCCTTGCTTTCTGGCAAAGTCGATGACATCCGGAGCATAGATGCAATTTTCAGGGTCATTGAGAGGGAAAGTCGTGATGCGGGACTGGTTCGCGTGGCAGCTGATATAGCCGTCAGGGATGCGCACAGCCACCCACACGGCGCCTTTTTCGGATGTTCCCTTGCCGACCATTTCCATTATCCACGCCTCGTTCTTGTCCGCGATGGAGAATGATTCACCCTCGGAGAAATAGCCGTATTTGTCTGTCAATCCGGTCATCACCTTAATGGCTTCCCTGGCGGTCCTTGCTCTCTGAAGGGCAATGTAAATGAGTGAACCATAGTCCATTATGCCATTCGGATCATTCAATCCATGCCTGCCGCCAAAAGTCGTTTCCGCAATGATGAGCTGATGCTCATTCATGTTTCCGACAGTCTTATAAGTATGCTCGACCTGGTCAATGAGCCCGAGGTATTGTCCTGTATCCCAATCAGATACGCGAAGCTTATCCCCTCTTTTCCAATCAGCCTGCGGCTTGAAATACAATTCTCCGTAAAGCCAATGCGAGTCGGCGGCATAGGAAATCATACATGAGCCATCCGCGCTGGCTCCTTTGGTTACAATGACATTGGTACATGCCTTGGCGCTGTCGGCGGCGAATGTGCCGAAGACGGCTGTTGCCACCAGCGCTCCCAGGATTGCTTTTATCTTCATATTTTGTTCTATTATATTAATTACGTAATTTTGTCCGGATACTCCCTGGACAAATACAAATATAGGGAAATAAATATTATATAGCTATGAAGAAAGTTTTGTTTGCAGTTCTTTCCGTTTTTCTTTGTGTCAATGCTTTCGCGCAGGAGCAGGATCAGAAAACCCCTACCCCGGAGGAGATGGCAGCCAAGGAAGCGGATCGCCTCGGAGATCTTCTGAAACTGGAGGACTGGCAGATATTCCGCGTGGATTCCACTCTCCAGAACGATTTCGCCGCGCTTCAGGCGGAGATGGAGAAGATGCAGAAGTCCCGTGTGGACAACTATGATTTATATATGTTTATCCGTGACAAATGGATGGACCAGATAGACAACACCTACAGGAAGATATTCACTGACAGTCAATGGGCTGCATATCTGAAGTCGGGTGCCGGCAAGCAGCAGAAAGCCAGAGAAAAGCGCAAGGCGAAAATCGAGCAGGCGACAGCGGCACAGCAGAAGAAAAAGTGATACTTTTCCATGGAATTTATTTAACTTTGCATATTGTCCTGTCCCGCGAAGTCCGGAATTGTCATCCGGAAATCGGGCAGGTGTATTTACGGAGCATTAGATTATGAAAGAGGAAATAGAGCAGATTCTTGCCGAGATCAAGGAACTCAAGTGCAAGACAGAGAAAGATATAGAGGATGCGAGAGTGCGTCTTCTCGGAAAGAAAGGTGAGATAACCAAGCTTTTCGAGGAATTCAGGACAGTGGCTCCTGAACTGAAGAAGGAATTCGGTCAGAAACTTAATGTCCTCAAGAAAGAGGCTACGGCGAAGATTGAAGAATTGAAGGCGCAGGCTGCCGCTTCCGGTGCCGCTTCTTCCGATTCTTTCGACGCGACAATGCCAGGCGACCCGATTCCTCTGGGTTCCAGACATCCGGTATCCATCGCCCGCCAGCAGATTGTCAATATTTTCCGCAAATTCGGCTATGATGTGGCGGAAGGCCCTGAAATCGAGGATGATTACCACGTTTTCGAGGCATTGAACTTCCCTCCGAACCACCCTGCGAGAGACATGCAGGACACTTTCTTCGTGTCGACAGGTCATCCGAACCCGCTTCTTCTGCGTACCCACACTTCCAGCGTGCAGGTAAGGACAATGGAGAGGAGCAAACTTCCTATCCGCGTGATCTGCCCTGGCCGTGTGTTCAGAAATGAGGCCATCTCGGCACGTGCGCATTGCATTTTCCATCAGGTCGAGGGTCTCTACATTGATGAGAATGTGACATTTGCTGACCTCAAGCAGGCAATCCTTCTGTTTGCACGTGAGATGTTCGGTCCTGATACACAGATCCGTATGCGTCCGTCCTACTTCCCGTTCACGGAGCCTTCCGCTGAGGTGGACGTAAGCTGCAACATCTGTCACGGAAAAGGATGCAACATTTGCAAGGGTACAGGCTGGCTGGAAATTCTCGGCTGCGGCATGGTGGACCCTAACGTCCTCGAAGCTTCCGGAATCGACAGCAAAAAATACTCAGGTTTCGCGTTCGGTATGGGTATCGAGCGTATCGCAATGCTCAAGTGGCAGGTGAACGATCTTCGTCATTATTTCGAGAATGACATGCGTTTCCTCCGCGAGTTCAGCTCCTGCGTAGAGGTCTAGACACGCCTTTGACAATGTTTTTTCGAAAATAATCGCAAAAAGGTTCGAAAAAATTTGCAGAGTCAGAAATTATACCTATCTTTGCAATCCCGAAACACCAATAGGGATTACAAAATGCGGAAATAGCTCAGTTGGTAGAGCACAACCTTGCCAAGGTTGGGGTCGCGAGTTCAAGTCTCGTTTTCCGCTCTCAGAACAAAAAAGCCGTTCGAAATTCGAACGGCTTTTTTGTTTATGTCGACATCATTGGCACACCCCGTGCGCACTAAAACGTTTTCCACGCACGTCGTGGCCAAAATTCGCCATATCGTGAGTAAATCCGGCCTTTTTACGCACGAGAAAATCCGCTAGCGGGACGCGGCCACGCTTCTTTTCCGGGAGCGTTGATTTTCAATGTGTTATAAAACAGGGCGTGGAAACGCGGCCTTTTTTTGGCTACGTTTCCACGCCCCATCTAAAACACTATCAGATTATCAACGAGTTACAAAATCACCCGTGGCCGCGTCCCGCCGACGGTCTTGTAGCAATCCCATAATATCTACGCCTGCTTCCGGTAGGGCTCGTTCTTCAGAACTATCTCACCGCCGGCAACATCGGCCTCGATTACAGAATCCCTGTGCACGGTACCATCAAGAATTGCCTTGGCAAGCTGGTTTACAAGCTCACGCTGCATGACCCTCTTGATAGGACGCGCACCGAATGCCGGATCGTAACCCATATCGGTCATGTAATCCTCGAATGCCGGAGTGAAACTGATTTCCACACCATCCTCGGACAGCTTGCTCTGAAGCTGTTTCATCTGGATATGAAGAATATCACGTATATCATTCTTGGTCAGAGGCTCGAACATTATTATCTCATCGATACGGTTCAGGAATTCAGGCCTGATCGTCTGCCTGAGAAGTTCAAGTATCTTGCCCTTGCATTCGCCCAGCATCTGGTTCCTCTTGGCGATGGCTGCGGCAGCCTCGGCAGGAGCCTCCCCTTTCTTCCCGACCTCAGGAAGCTTCTCCATGTAGCTCTGGATAACATCCGAACCGACATTGGAAGTCATGATGATGATGGTATTCTTGAAGTCTACGGTACGACCCTTATTGTCTGTCAGACGACCGTCATCAAGCACCTGAAGCAAGATGTTGAACACATCAGGATGGGCCTTCTCGATTTCATCAAGCAGCACTACGGAATAAGGTTTACGCCTTACGGCCTCGGTAAGCTGGCCACCTTCATCATATCCTACATATCCCGGAGGAGCACCGATAAGACGGCTCACAGTGTGACGTTCCTGATACTCACTCATATCAATACGGGTAATCATGTTCTCATCATTGAACAGAAACTCCGCGAGCGCCTTGGCAAGCTCGGTCTTGCCGACACCGGTCGTACCCATGAACAGGAATGAACCGATAGGTCTCTTCTCATTGGAAAGGCCCGCACGGCTTCTGCGGACGGCATCAGCTACGGCATGTATGGCCTGCTCCTGACCGACGACTCTCTTATGAAGTTCGTCCTCCATACGGAGCAATTTCTCCTTCTCGCTTTCCAGCATCCTGTTCACCGGTATTCCGGTCCATCTGGACACCACATCAGCGATATCTTCCGGCGTAACGGACTCTGTGATGATAGGATCCTTCACAGCAGCCTGTCTGGCTGTAAGTTCATCTATCTTCTTCTGGGCTTCAGCCATCTTGCCGTAACGGAGTTCCGCTACCTTTCCATAATCACCGGCCCTCTCTGCGGACTGCGCCTGAATCTTGTAGTCCTCCATCTGCTGGCGGGCTGTCTGGATGCCGGAAAGAATACCTTTCTCCTCATCCCACGTCTTCATCAGAACGTCACGTTTCGCGTTAAGTTCCTTCAACTGGTCATTGATCTTGTCAAGTTTCAATGAAACGCCTTCCCTCTTGATGGCTTCCTTCTCGATTTCGAGCTGACGAATCTGGCTGTTGAGCTCATCTATCGGCTCCGGTACGGAATTCATCTCCAGACGAAGCTTGGAAGCGGCCTCATCCACAAGGTCTATGGCCTTATCCGGAAGGAAACGGCTCGTGATATACCTGTGAGACAGGTTCACCGCAGCGATCAACGCATCATCCTCGATACGTACCCTGTGATGGTTCTCATATCTCTCCTTCAGGCCCCTCAAGATGGCGATGGACTCTGCCGGCGTAGGCTCGTCCACCATAACCATCTGAAAACGTCTTTCCAATGCCTTGTCGGCCTCGAAATATTTCTGATATTCGTCCAATGTAGTGGAACCGATCGTCCTCAGCTCGCCCCTGGCCAATGCCGGTTTAAGAATATTGGACGCATCCATTGCACCGGAAGCCCTTCCGGCACCGACCAACGTATGAATCTCATCTATGAACAGGATAATCTGTCCCTGGCTGTCCACAACGTCCTTTACAACGCCTTTCAGCCTCTCCTCGAACTCGCCCTGATACTTGGCACCTGCTATAAGTGCACCCATATCAAGCGAATAGACTATTTTATCTTTCAGGTTTTCAGGGACAGCCCCATCAACGATTTTCTGCGCAAGACCTTCGGCGATAGCGGTTTTACCCACACCCGGTTCACCTACGAGAATAGGGTTGTTCTTGGTCCTACGGCTCAATATCTGCAACACACGACGGATCTCCTCATCCCTGCCGATGACAGGGTCAAGTTTCCCCGCTGCAGCTCTTTCGTTCAAGTTCACCGCGAACTTGTTCAATGTCTCAAGCTTTCCGCCGCCGGCATTGTTCTGCATGTTGTAATTTTCCATAATAATAAACTCCTTTTTGTCCCCTGGAGCTTATCATTCAGGTCTACCTGCTGATACTGAGACTTATCCTAACGGGATATAGCCGTCTGCTCCGAAGAACAAACGGCTATAGTCCAAAATATATTCCTTCCCGGAAATTACTGACAATTTGTCAGTTCCGGCATTTGTCGCAAACTACTCTGCTGGAGCTGCTGGAGCTTCAGTTGCAGGTGCGCTCTGCTGTGCAGGTGCAGGTGTAGGGAATGCAGGCTGCTCTGTAGTTTCCTTTCCGAGCTTATTGGTAATATCCACCTGTGCGCCCTGTGAGCCCATAGTAAATGAGGAAATCACAGAAACGATTACGATAAATGCAACAAGACCCCAAGTAACTTTCTCAAGCATATTGGCTGTCTGCCTTACACCGAAAGTCTGGTTTCCTGCAACGAAGTTGCTGGCCATGCTGTCACCTTTGCCATTCTGAAGCAATACTACGATTGTAAGCAGTATGCTGGCAATAACAACGAGAACTACAAGAATAGTAAATATTACGTTCATAACGTCTGATTATTTATCAAATTATCCAATTTTCCAATAAGGGATGCAAAGTAAGCACTTTTTTCCGGGAATGCCAAAATTAGTTTGCCGTAAATGAGCTTTGCCTGTTCAAAATAGCCTTGTTCAGCGTAAATTTGCGCCAATGTTTCCGTGCAGAAATCCAGTCCTGACACATCTCCATGATCTTCCGGACGCGGACGCGTCTTCGGCTGGAAACGGGCAAAAACATTGTCCTCGACTTTCTTGACCTTCTCGTACTCCGACTGGGAGAAGAAATCGCCGCCGACGACGTGGACTTTACGCTCATAGACCGGAGTATCCTCCTTTTTCTTTTCCTCTATATATGAACTCAGCAGCGCCTCCAGCCCTTTGTCGGAATAATCCGCCCCATCGCCTTTGTGCATAATCTCGGCTATTGACCCACGGTCCCCCACATACATTGCCTGGTCGGAGAACTGGGACACTCCCCACGACTCGCCGCCGACACCGGCCATCCTGCGGCATAGTTCCTTCCTTGCCGCGCCATACCATGGATAAAGGTTCACCACACCGGCCAACTCATCCATTGTCAATGTTTTAAGATTTATCGCTTTCTGCTCCATATTCTACCAGTTCGCCACAGTCGCATTGAACACATCCTCACAAATCTTCTCAATGATCTCGTCGCACAATGTGCCTTCCACCGCATCCAGGGACTGGGTCGAGTCATAATCCGCATACGCAGAAAAAGACTTGCCCTGAAAATCATCCTCGGGATATTTCCTGTTGGCAAAGTCAATCTTGACCGTGACCGTGAGCCTGTTCTGCGCCGCCACCTCGTTCGCCGTCACCGCCATTGCGCGCACGTCATAGCCGGTAATCGAGCCCGTAATCTCCAAATCGCCGTCCATGTCCACCTGCTCCAGCCTCGTCATCTTCCGGAATTTATCTTTCAATGACTCCGTCATGCTGTTGCTCAATGTCGGGTTCACTTTCAACGCCTTATACTCGAAGTAGTTGATAGTGACGGTCTTGACATCGGGCTGAATCGAAGTTCCGGAGAACGAATATATCCCGCAGGAACGCACGATCAACGCCGTCGTCATGATAGTCAATGCGACACCTGCCGCCGAAAATATTTTTCCAAATGATTTCATATCAATACTATTCGTCCGCCTTCTTCAAATTGCGGAATTCCGGAGGAAGTTTCCTGTACAATGTCCTTTCGGAAATCCCCAGCTCCTCCGCCGCTTTCTTGCGGTTTCCGTTATGTTTCTCCAATGCTTTCCTTATCAGGTCCTGATTCGACTGCGATATTGAGAAATTCTCATCGCCATGTCCGGGCTCCACAGCATGGATTTCATCATGCCGCGGCAATGTCGACTGTTCATCGATATCGCGCTCATTGTCAGTCCAATCCGATTCCGGTCTGGAAATATAGCCGTCACGGGAACCAGTGTCCGCCGGCATTGCCAGAGGCTTGGGCTGCGTCACATCCGCCGCAGACGGCCTGATACCGCCGGAGGCAATGATCTGCTTCAACTTGGTCACCTCGGCATTGAGACTGTAAAGGGCCTTGTAAATCTCCTGCTTTTCTTCCTGCGAGATATCTGACGAACTGTCATGATACTTGACAGGCAAGGCATTGACATCATCCTTCGGAAGATAGGTCGACAGCGTCGCGGCATCGACCTCGCAGCGTCCGGACACCGGCGTAAGGCGCTGCCCTTCCAATGCGGACACCGTCTCGGCAATGTTCTTCAGCTGGCGGATGTTGCCAGGCCAGCGGTAGCGCGTAAGCAATTCTATCGCGTCTCTGGTCAATGACACCTTGCTCATGCCGTATTTCTCGGAGAAATCCGAAGTGAACTTCCTGAACAACAGATAGATATCCTCTTTCCGTTCACGAAGCGACGGCATCTTGATCTGGATGGCGTTCAACCTATAATATAAGTCTTCACGGAATTTGCCCTTGGAAACGGCGTAGAGAAGGTCGACATTGGTCGCCGCAATGACCCTCACATCGGTCTTGCTCACCTTGGATGAGCCGACGCGTATGTATTCGCCGGACTGGAGCACGCGGAGAAGTTTCGCCTGTGACGGAAGCGGCAATTCGCCGACCTCGTCCAGGAACAATGTCCCCCCGTCTGCTTCCTCGAAATATCCTTTCCGGGCCTCAATCGCTCCGGTAAACGAGCCCTTCTCGTGTCCGAACAATTCAGAATCAATGGTTCCCTCAGGGATAGCACCACAGTTCACCGCAAAGTATTTGGCATTCTTACGGCGACTGAACTGATGAATGATCTTAGGAATATTGTCCTTGCCGACACCGCTTTCGCCCGTTACAAGCACTGTAAGGTCGGTCGGCGCCACTGCCACGGCCATTTCCAATGCGCGGTTGAGCGAAGGATCATTGCCGACAATGTCGTATTTATTCTTAAGTTTCTGTAAATCCTGTGTGTCCATAGTCAGACAAAGTTACAAAATACACTGAAAATATGAAGCCACATTGCCTAAAATTGCAAAATTATTAGTAACTTGGTGCGGAATTTGGTAAAAGTACAATTCAGTTATTATAAATTTATTTTTATTTCAGTCATGAGAAAGGAAATCAAATCATTGGCAGTAGCAGTCCTCGGACTTGCAGCTGTCGCTTGTGCTTCTCCTGAGAAGATGGCAGAGATGGCAGAGAGCGTTACCGTTACCTGCGATCCGTCACCGCTTGAAGTTGTAGCCGGTAAAATCGATGCTACAGTATCTGTAACTTATCCTGCTGATTACTTCCACCCGAAGGCAATCCTCGAAGTTACTCCAGTGCTCGTTTATGAGGGTGGTGAAGCTACAATGGCTCCATTCATGTATCAGGGCGAGAAAGTTAAGGATAACTACACCGTAGTATCTTCTGACGGCCAGACCGTAACAGAGAAGGTTCACTTCGAATATGTTAAGGGTATGGAGCAGTCTCACCTCGAGCTTCGCGGTGTCGTAAAATACAAGAAGAAGTCTATCGACCTCCCTATCAAGAAGGTTGCTGACGGCGCAAACACCACTTACATGCTCGTAGGTTACGGTGAGGGTCTCGGCAAGGTAGCTTACAAGGCTGACAACTATCAGGAGGTTATCCCTCAGTCAGCTGAAGGCCAGATTCTTTACACCATCAACTCTGCAGACGTTCGCAGCAAGGAGCTCAAATCAGCTTCTATCAAGGACTTCCAGGCTGCTCTCGATGAGATCAAGAACAACGAAAGAAAGACCCTCAAGGGTACTGAAGTCGTAGCTTATGCATCTCCGGACGGCGGACAGGAGCTTAACGCCAAACTTTCTGACAAGCGTTCCAAGAGCGCTGACAAGGCTTGGAGCAAGGTCGTTAAGGGTAAAGAAGTTACCGACCCTGAGGTTAAGAGCGTAGGTCAGGACTGGGAAGGCTTCCAGGAGCTCGTTTCCGAGTCAAACATCGAGGATAAGGATCTTATCATCCGCGTTCTTTCCATGTACAGCGATCCTGCTGTTCGTGAGAGCGAGATCAAGAACATGTCTGAGGTTTACACAACCCTCAAGAAAGAGGTTCTTCCTGAGCTCCGTCGTGCAAGATTCATCGCTAACGTAGAGTATCAGAACTACACCAAGGAAGAGCTCCTCAAATTCGTTGACGAGAACATGGACGTTCTTGACGAAGAGGCTCTCCTCCGTTCAGCTACACTCGTTAAAGAGGCTAAGACAAAAGAGGCTCTCTACAAGAAGGCTGTCGAGAAGTTCAACAGCGACCGCGCACAGTTCAACCTTGGCGTTCTTTACTTGAACGAGAACGACCTCAAGTCTGCTGAGAACGCATTCGGCAAGGTTCAGACCAAGGATGCTGACCTCGAGAACGCTAAGGGCGTTATCGCTCTCCGCAAGGGTGACTTCGCTGCTGCTCAGAAGTCATTCGCTGCTGCAGGTGCAAAAGAGAACCAGGCTGTCATCGACATCCTGAACGGCAACTACGAGAAGGCTGCTGCCGCTCTCAAGGGTACCAACTCTTTCAACGAGGCTCTCGCATACGTTCTTATCGACAAGCCGGCTGAGGCAGCTGCCGCTCTCAAGTGCCAGTGCCCTAAGGCTAACTACCTCCGCGCCATCATCGCTGCTCGCCAGGGCAAAGCTGCTGACGTGAAGACATACATCGAGAAGGCTAGCAAGGATTCAGCTCTCAAGGCTCGCGCCGAGAAAGACATCGAGTTCGCTCAGTACAGATAATAATGTCAATGCCGGTTAACCCCGGCTTGTCATAAAATATCACTCCCCGAAATCCTCCATGGATTCCGGGGAGTTTCTTTATGTCCGCGGTGTTCCGCACCGACCTCTGCAGCATCTGACCAGTGCTCACGCCATATCTGATGGCTCGGATGATCGGCCCTTGCGTTGAAATAACCCACCAGGAACGACGGATAACCCTCAGGGTTATATTCATCTCCATATCCACCAGAACATGGGCTTATTTGAGGTTTTATCCTGTTCAGTATGCCATATATGCGAAAAGCCCCGGCGGATGTTCTCCGTCGGGGCTTGACATATTCTAAGGCGTCAGAGCGCCAGGTTTATTTCTTTGATGCGGCTTTCTTGGCTTCTTTTCTCTTCTCGTTCCACATGTAAGCATCGAACATTACAGGAGTACCGATGAAGATTGAAGCGTAAGTACCGAAGCAGATACCGAGAATCAAGGCAACTGACAGACCGCGGATAGACTCGCCACCGAAGATTGCGATTGCAAGCATTGTCACGAGAGTAGACACGGATGTGTTGATGGTTCTGGTGAGGGTGCTGTTGAGCGCAAGGTTTGCATTGGACTTGAAGTCGGCCTTAGGATGCATTGTCTTGTACTCACGGATTCGGTCGAAGATAACCACATTATCGTTGATGGCGTATCCGATGATGGTCAGGATAGCGGCGATAAACGTCTGGTCAACGTCCAGGTTGAACGGAAGGATTCCGGAGAACAGGGAGAAGAAACCGATGACGATGATAGCCGTGTGTGCGAGTGAAACCACACCGCCGAGACCCCATGTCCAGCCATTGAATCGTACTGCGATATAAGCGAAGATTACGAACAGCGCGATGAGGACTGCGAATACAGCTGATCTCTTGATATCGTTTGCGATGGTAGGACCTACCTTGTCGGAAGAAATGATACCGTTAGGGTTGTCAAGAGTAGACGTGAACTCGTCGAGGGTAATGTCTTTCTCTGCGAAGAAGCCCTTCATGGCCTCGTAGAGTTTAGCCTCTACCTCTGAATCCACCTCGCTTGACTCATTCTCAACCTTGTACTTGGTAGTAATCTTCATCTGGCTCTCACCACCGAACTGCTTAACCTCCACAGACTCACCGAATTCTTTCTCGGCAGCCTCACGGACTGACTCGGCAGTAACCGGCTTGTCGAATCTTACGACGTATGTACGACCACCTGTGAAGTCAACACCATAGGTAAAGCCCTTGATGCAGATGGATGCAATCGCGATTACGATGAGCGCTCCGGAGAACATATAAGAATATTTCTTCTTGTCAAGGAAGTTGAACTTGGTATGCTTGAGGAAGTCCTTTGTAAGATTGTTCTCGAATGATACGCTCTTGCCCTTGGAAACTCTGTCATCGAAGATGATTCTGGTGATGAAGATGGAGGTAAGAACGGATGTGATGATACCGATGATGAGGGTGGTGGCGAAGCCCTGTACAGGACCTGAACCGAAGATGAACAGCACGATACCGGTAAGGAGGGTGGTTACCTGACCGTCGATAATTGCAGAGTAAGCATTGGAATAACCGTCAGCGATAGCCTTCGACAGACCCTTGCCGGCAGCAAGTTCCTCTTTCACACGCTCATAGATAATCACATTGGCATCGACCGCCATACCCATTGTAAGGACGAGACCGGCAATACCTGGCAATGTCAGCACAGCTCCGAATGATACGAGAGTACCGAAGAGGAGAAGGACGTTGCACAGAAGTGCGATATCAGCCACGAATCCGGCGCCGCTGTAGAAGAATATCATGTATGCGAGCACCAGGAGGAAGGCGATGACGAATGAGATAAGACCGGCATTGATGGACTCTGAACCGAGTGTAGGACCTACGACCTGCTCCTGGATGATCTTGGCAGGTGCAGGAAGCTTACCTGAATTCAGGACGTTGGCAAGGTCAGTAGCCTCTTCCACATCGAAACCTCCGGTAATCTCTGAATTTCCGCCTGTAATCTCCGCATTGACGTTAGGATATGAATATACACGGTCGTCGAGTACGATTGCAATCTGCTTGCCGATATTGTCCTTGGTAAGACGGGCCCAGATGGAAGCACCCTCGGCGTTCATTGTCATGGAAACTGAAGGGTTACCCTTGTTCATGCCCTGTCCGCTGTAAGATACGCGGGCATCGGTAACTGCTGAACCGTCGAGAGGAGCCTTGCCGTCTCTGGTAGCAGCCTTGATGGCAACCAACTCGAAGTAATTGCCGCCCTGGATGTAGCTTGAAGGCTTGACGGTCCAGATAGGTTTGAGTTCTGCAGGGAGAACACCGCTCAACTCCGGAGCTTTAAGGAGTTTGGATACAGTCGCTGTATCGCTGCCAAGTGCATAACCCATGCAAGCACCTCTACCATAGTTCGTAGGGTGGAGCACTGCGAAGAGAGGGTGAGCTTTCTTGAACGCAGCCTGAGCCTTGGCATCAGCAGCAGCTGACTTGCCGATTTCGCTGTTAAGCAATGAATCAGAAGCGGATTCCACTGTCTCTGCCACTGCTGTAGAGTCTTCTCCAGATGTTTCAAGAGTCTGGGCGAGAATAGCATCAGCATTCTGGAGGTCCTGTGCGATTTCTGAATAATCGTAAGTGGTCCAGAACTCAAGGGAAGCAGTTCCCTGCAGGAGATTTCTGACACGCTCAGGTTCCTTTACGCCAGGAAGCTCGACGAGAATACGTCCGCTGTTACCAAGTCTCTGGATAGAAGGCTGTGTAACACCGAAACGGTCGATACGGTTACGGAGGACATTGAATGAGTTGGCGACAGCGCTCTCAGCATTCTCTCTGATGACAGAAAGAACCTCCTCGTCGGTAGACTGCGGGTTGATGAGCTTGGCGAGGTCGTATGTGCCGAATACCTGTGCAAGTCTCTGGCCGTTGGAAACCTCTTTCCACGCCTGGGCGAACAATGTGATGAAATCATCCGGTGACTTCACGCTGCGCTCTTTGGCGAGGCTGATTGCCTTCTCGAACTCAGGAGTCCGGTTCTCTCCTGCGAGAGCCTTTACGAGGTCTTCGAGCTGGACCTGAAGCATGACGTTCATACCGCCCTTCAAGTCAAGACCGAGGTTGATCTCCTTAGACTTTACATCTTTGTAAGTATATCTGAAGTAGACTTTCTCGCTTGAAATCGAGTCAATGTACCAACGATTCTCTTTTTTGGCGATAGAATCGAGCACATAGGCTTTATCCACCTCAGGAATTTCAGCAAATTCTGCTGACTGCTTGTACACTTCGACAGCATTCTGGGCGTATTTCGCTGCCTTGTTCTCCTGAATACTTGTTACAAGAGTGAAAGACAACTGCCAGACGCAGGCGAGAGCGAGCAGAACCGCTACTAGTTTGATTGCACCTTTGCTTTGCATTTGTTTGAATATTTTAAATTTATATTAATTTCCAATAGTGGCAATAGAGTGCAAATTTATCTAATTTTTTCGTACAAAGAAACTTTCTGCAAGTAATTTCTTATTTTTGCAGTCCATGTTATGAAAAGAGTGAAGATTATATTTTCAATATTTGCCGTCGTTTCCGCTGCATTCACCATGCAGGGGCAGGACGTGACGGACACATTGCATGTGACCCGCAGAAGCGTGGACATGCAACGCCTGAAAGTCGTTACTGATTCATTGATACGTAGTTACAAGTTCTCGGAGGCTACCGGAGCCTTCGAGAGCGCGAAGGCTGATGCCGATTCTCTCACGTCAATCCTCATCGACGAGGCGATGGTACAGGCGCAGAACGGGAACAGCATGAAGGGCTTTTGCAGCAACCCTGTCGCCGTAGCTAGGAAACGTTTCTCGCTGAAAGATTTTTTCCTGTACTTCCCTCTCCCGGACAAGAGCTGGCGGGCAATCCCGAACCAGCTGGATTCTTCGGCGCATGACCGTTTCGTGAGGGCGACATATGTCCCGGAAGGATCTGAACAAATATATTGGTCGGCGAAGGACCAGGAGGGCATCCGCAACATCTATCGCACTGAGCATCAAGACTCTCTGTGGTCCGTTCCGGAGCTTATCAATGAGCAGGTAACCTCTTCTTCAGACGAAATTTACCCTATGCTCTCGCCGGATGGAAAACAATTGTTCTTCGCATCCAGAGGTCTCTATGGCATGGGCGGATACGACCTTTATGTCTCGGATTGGGATGAAAACCTGAAAGATTGGGGCATGCCTGTCAACATGGGCTTCCCTTATTCTTCTCCATACGATGATTTTCTGTTCATCAATACCGCAGACGGGAAATATTCAATGTTCGCGTCCAATCGCGCCTGCCAGGCGGACAGTGTGGATATCTATGTGCTGGAATTCGACAGCATGCCGGTGAGGAAGGCCATTGACAGTCCGGAGGAATTGGAAAAATTATGTCGTTTGGAACCGGCTGACGACCCTGAAAGGGTTGGAAGCAGCCCTGCGGCGGCTGATGATATGCAGGACAATGCCGACATGCGGAGATATTCCGACAAGTTGTTACAGGTAAGGTCTTTACGTGATTCCATATATAAGCACAGCACGGATCTGGACAAGGACCGCAGCTGGCTTACAGAGGTTTCCGGACAGGAAAGGAGCAAACTCGCCGCCTCTATTCTGAGTAAAGAGGCATTGATCCCTAAACTGAAGGATTCATTGGCGGTAGCCAGCAGGGAATTGCAGAAAATCGAATTGGAATTCCTCCAGAGCGGCGTCGTCATTGACCCTGAAAAGCTTCAGCATGAAGCTGACAGGGAGATTGTCGGCGGGTCGGCGGGCTACACTTTCGCGAAGATGAACATGGGTGCGCCGCTTCATCTGGAGATGCAGAAGCCGAAGCCGTCGTTCGACTACACGTTCCAGGTACTTGAAGAGGGGCGTTTCGCAGAGGACAACACATTGCCTGGAGGGCTGATATATCAGATACAGATATTCCTGATGTCCAACAAGGCTACTGTAAAGCAAATCAAGGGATTAAGCCCTGTATTTGAACGTATCGGCAGCACCGGGAAACGCATTTATTCCGTCGGATTGTTCCATAGCTACAAGGATGTCCTGGCTAATCTGAACAAGGTCAAGAGAGTCGGTTTCAGAAGCGCGATAATCGTCGCGTTCCTGGACGGCAAGCCGATTACCGTACAGAAGGCAAGAGCATTGGAAAAGACCATACACGAACTGTTCCAGGTGAGGATTTTCCCGGCGGACGGTGCAGCGTTGAATGATACGGAAATGGCTACTGTCAAGGTGGTTACCGAGGCCGACATGGCGCGTACTGCGGAAGGCGGCGTCATATCCTTCATCTTGGGCCCTTATGACAGCCGTGCAGAGGCGGATGCCGTCATCTCGGCATTGAAAATATCAGGAATCACGAACGTCCGTATCGAATCTGCAGGCATGTCGGAAATAAAATAGCTCTTCATTGACCGGGTTCTTCAGGAAAATGCTTATCTTGTGGGATGGATATTAATTGAAGATAATATGGGACTGGTCATAACACTCGTAATCGCAGGCATAATTCTTATCCTGGCTGAGATATTCCTTATCCCGGGCATCGGCGCCGCAGGAATCTTGGGGCTTCTGGCCCTCTGCGGATCGTCTTATTACGCATTTGCCTGCCTGGGCACAGCCGCCGGAGTCATCACGACATTGGTCAATATCGTATTGATTTCCGTGCTGCTTTTCTACGCATTGAGAGCGAAGACGTGGAAGCGTCTGCAACTTGATACGGTAATCGACAACAAACCCGAGGAGGAGTCTGTCGGCGTGGGAGACCGCGGAAAAGCCGTCACGAGGCTGGGTCCTGTCGGCACGGCAAGAATCAACGACAAAAGCTTCGAAGTCACGGCATTGGAGGGAATGATCGATGCCGGAACGGAAATCGAAGTCGTACACATGGAGAACAAAAAGATCTATGTGAAGCCGGTAATGCCGGATGAAGCATTCTAAAAATCATTAAAACACAATAACATTATGGGAATTCCAATGATTCTGTGGGCAGCTATCGCTTTAGTAGCTCTCATCGTCCTGTTATGGTTCTTCCCGGTAACCTTATGGTTCCAGGCGGTGCTTTCAGGAGTACATATTCCGCTCGTCCAGCTTGTGCTCATGCGCTGGAGAGGCGTGAATCCGAATACCATCGTAATCGCAATGATTACCGGTACCAAAGCCGGCTTGACGCTAAAGGCCAATGAGTTGGAGGCGCACTATCTCGCCAAGGGCAATGTCGTAAAGGTGGTCAATGCCCTTATTTCCGCCGACAAGGCGAACATTCCTCTGGATTTCAAGACGGCTGCAGGAATCGACCTGGCCGGACGTGATGTTTTCGAGGCTGTCCAGATGTCGGTGAATCCCAAGGTCATCAATACTCCGCCTGTAACGGCCGTAGCAAAGAACGGTATTCAGCTTATATGCAAGGCCCGCGTGACGGTTCGTGCCAATATCAACCAGCTTGTCGGAGGTGCCGGTGAGGAGACGGTTCTGGCGCGCGTCGGTGAAGGTATCGTGTCATCAATCGGTTCTGCTGAGAGCCATGCAGAGGTTCTTGAGAAACCGGAGTCAATTTCCAAGGTGGTTCTGGCCAAGGGTCTGGATGCAGGTACCGCTTTCGAGATTCTGTCCATCGACATAGCGGATATTGATATAGGAAAGAATATCGGTGCAGTACTCCAGATGGATCAGGCTGATGCCGACAAGAACATCGCACAGGCCCGTGCAGAGGAGCGCAGGGCAATGGCCGTGGCTCTGGAGCAGGAGATGAAGGCAAAGGCCCAGGAGGCCCGCGCAAAGGTCATAGAGGCCGAAGCACAGGTACCTCTGGCAATGGCCGAGGCGTTCCGCAATGGCAATCTCGGTGTCATGGATTACTACAAAATGAAGAACATCCAAGCCGACACCGACATGCGCGAAAATATTTCCAAACAGTAGCCCGGAGGGCAAACTTCCCCCGTAATGGGGGACCGAGGGGGAAATACGAAGTCCCACTAGGGACCACAAAAAAAGCCCACACGAGAGTGTGAGCTTTTTTTGTGGTCCCAACAGGGCTTGAACCTGTGACCCTCTGATTATGAGTCAGATGCTACTAACCAACTGAGCTATGGGACCAATATTGCAGGACCGGCCGCAAGAACCGGTCTTGCAAATATAATTATTTTTCCTGAGTTCCGAAACAATTCAGCACTACAGGATGCTGATTTCTATCAGACTTTGATTTCAACCTCAACTCCTGAAGGCAGCTCAAGCTTCATGAGAGAATCAACTGTCTTAGCATTAGACTCGTCGATATCCAGAAGTCTGCAATAAGAATTGAGTTCGAACTGCTCACGTGACTTCTTGTTAACGAAGGTAGAGCGGTTCACAGTGAAAATCTTGGTACTGGTAGGAAGTGGAATAGGACCACAAACCTTAGCACCGGTAGAAGACACTGTTTCAGCGATCTTTTTAGCTGACTTGTCAAGCAGCATATGATCGAATGATTTGAGCTTTATTCTGATTTTCTGACCCATGTCAAAATACTCCTTTTTACCGTTAATAATTATTCGTCGTCATCGGATGCCTTGTAACCGCTCTTCTCGATAACCTCCTTAGCCAAGTTAGCCGGAACCTCTGAATAGTGGTCGAAGGTCATTGTGCTGGTAGCACGGCCGGAAGAAAGGGTTCTGAGGACAGTCACATAACCGAACTGCTCTGAAAGAGGAACGTATGCCTTGATGATTCTTGCGCCGTTGGCGGTGGAATCCATAGCATTGATCTGACCTCTACGGCGGTTAAGGTCGCCGACGATATCACCCATGTACTCCTCTGGGGTCACAACCTCAAGGCTCATGATAGGCTCAAGGAGAACCGGATGTGCCTTAGGGCAAGCGTGACGGAATGCATTGCGGGCGCAGATCTCGAATGAGAGCTGGTCTGAATCGACCGGATGGTAAGAACCGTCGAGGAGAGTAACCTTGAGAGAAGGAACCTCGTAGCCAGCAAGAACACCATTTGCCATTGCTGACTCGAAACCTTTCTGTACGCAAGGAACGTACTCCTTAGGAACGTTACCGCCCTTAACCTGGTTATCGAACTGAAGTCCGGTAACGCCCTCGTCTGCAGGGCCGATTTCAACGATGATATCTGCGAACTTACCACGACCACCGGTCTGCTTCTTGAAGAGCTCACGATGCTGAACTGTAGTTGTGATAGCCTCTTTGTAGTTAACCTGAGGTGCACCCTGGTTAATCTCCACACCGAACTCACGACGGAGACGGTCAACGATGATATCAAGGTGAAGCTCACCCATACCGCTGATGACGGTCTGGCCTGTCTCGTGGTCTGACTTGACTGTGAAAGTAGGGTCCTCTTCAGCAAGCTTGCCGAGAGCAACACCGAGTTTCTCAAGGTCAGACTGAGTCTTAGGCTCTACTGCGATACCGATAACCGGATCAGGGAACTCCATTGCCTCAAGGACAACAGGATGATCCTCAGCACAGATTGTATCACCGGTACGAAGGTCTTTGAAACCTACTGCTGCACAGATGTCACCTGCCTCTACGAAGTCGATAGGGTTCTGGTGATTTGAGTGCATCTGGTAGAGACGGGCAACTCTCTCTTTCTTGCCTGTACGTGTATTGAGCACGTATGAACCGGCATCGAGATGTCCCTGGTAAGCTCTGATATATGCAAGACGACCTACAAACGGGTCTGTTGCAATCTTGAATACAAGGCCTGCAAACGGCTTGGCTGCTGTAGGCTCAACCTTAACCTCTTCTCCGGTCTTAGGGTCTGTACCCTTGACAGCACCTACGTCGATAGGTGAAGGCAGGTAGCGGATGACAGCGTCAAGAAGGAACTGCACGCCCTTGTCCTTATATGAAGAACCGCAAGTAGCAGGAACAATCTTCATCGCGATAGTACCCTTACGGATAGCTGCAATGATTTCATCCTTGGTAACTGACTCCGGATCCTCGAAGTATTTCTCCATAAGAGCATCGTCGCACTCGGCAGCAGCCTCGATAAGTCTGTCTCTCCAGAGTTCAACCTCACCCTTCATATCTTCAGGGATAGGAATCTCGTGGTAGTTTACAAGCTTGGTGTTGTCTGCCTCGTACTCGATAGCTTTTCTGTCGATAAGGTCAATGATACCGACGAACTTGTCCTCAGCGCCGATAGGAAGTGCAATAGGAACTGCGGTAGCTCCGAGTTTGTCCTTGATATCCTTGACGCAACCGAGGAAGTCGGCACCTACACGGTCCATCTTGTTGACATAGGCAATCTTCGGAACACCGAATTTGTCTGCCTGACGCCATACGGTCTCGGACTGTGGCTGAACTTTACCTACTGCATCGAATGTAGCGATAGTTCCGTCAAGCACACGGAGTGAACGCTCTACCTCAACGGTGAAGTCCACGTGGCCCGGGGTATCGATAAGGTTCAGCTGATAAACATTCCCGTCATAATGCCAGAAGGCTGTGGTCGCAGCAGAGGTAATGGTAATACCACGCTCCTGCTCCTGAACCATCCAGTCCATTGTAGCACCACCATCGTGTACCTCACCGATCTTGTGTGTCTTACCGGTGTAGAAAAGGATACGCTCTGAAGTGGTCGTCTTACCGGCATCAATGTGAGCCATGATACCGATGTTTCTGGTAAATCTAAGATCTCTTTTTGCCATCGTCTGCGGGAATTAGAAACGGAAGTGAGCAAATGCCTTGTTGGCCTCTGCCATTTTGTGCATATCTTCTTTTCTCTTGTATGCGCCACCCTCATTGTTGTAAGCGGCTACAATCTCTGCACAAAGTTTTTCTGCCATAGAGTGGCCGGAACGTTTACGTGCAAAAAGAATCAGGTTCTTCATCGAAAGTGAAATCTTTCTCTCCGGTCTCAACTCTGTTGGCACCTGGAAGTTAGCTCCACCGACCCTGCGGCTCTTGACCTCAATCTGCGGGGTCACATTTTCGAGAGCTTTCCTCCAGATATCTAGAGGAGCCTTGTCAGAATCTTTCATCTTCTCGCCTACCATGTCAATGGCATCGTAAAAAATAGAATACGCGATACTCTTCTTCCCCTGCAACATAAGATTATTCACGAAACGTGTTACGTTTGCATCGTGAAACTTAGGATCAGGAAGTAGAATCCTCTTTCTAGGCTTCGATTTTCTCATTTTTGTGAAAAATTAAAGTGAAAATTGGTAAAAAAATTACTTCTTAGATTTCTTTGGTCTCTTGGCTCCGTAGAGAGAACGGGACTGTGTCCTGCCTTCTACGCCAGCGGTATCCAAAGCTCCTCTAAGGATGTGGTAACGTACACCAGGGAGGTCCTTTACACGACCACCTCTAACGAGCACGATTGAGTGCTCCTGAAGGTTGTGACCCTCGCCCGGGATGTATGCGTTGACCTCTTTAGTGTTGGTGAGACGTACACGGGCAACCTTACGCATTGCTGAGTTAGGTTTCTTAGGTGTAGTAGTATACACACGTACGCAAACACCTCTCTTCTGAGGGCAAGCATCCAGCGCACGAGACTTGCTCTTCACAGCGATTGTCTCGCGTCCTTTGCGAACTAATTGTTGAATTGTTGGCATAAATGATTGTAAATCTTTAATTTATGTTACTTTCCCCAAATTTTGGGGCTACAAATTTACACATAATTTTTTAATTGACAATAAAATACTTGAATTTTACTTATTGTCAACATATTCTGGCAGAAAGGATTGCGCGGACTACAGTCTCACGTCAATGATATTCGGATAGTGGTCGGTAATCTTTACGGTGTACTCTTCCATAATGCAGTCGAAAACCTTCACTTCGGCAGACTTGGACGGGGCATATACGAGGCAATGGTCTATCGCTCCGGTCTCACGGTCCGCGCCACGCCTGCCTCATTGAACCATCTGGAGAGACTCCTGCCATTGTTGACGGCAGAGATGAAATCCTTGAACTCGTCCATATCCGTGATACCGCCGATGCTGGCGTCTGGATTCACCGGAGCCTTGTAGCCCAGCTGGTTCACCGGAATAGTGAGGGATGTCATTCCGCCGGAGAACTTGATTTCGCCGCTTCTGGCAGCTACGTCGGTGTTCTCGTCCTTGAAGTTGGACGCAATGGTAATGTCACGATGGACTGCTCTCAGTAGCCTATTGTGGCGTCAGGAGTGATCCAGTCAGGAGTCTGGAGTATCCAGTATGGCGCTCCGTTGTCAGCACCACGACCTCCTGCCCAGGATTCTGCGCAGCAACATCCACGATGGCTTCCCTGTCCACAGCCATGCTGCAGACGCTGAAATCATATTCATTGTCCTTGCAGGCTCCCACAACGCCCCCAAGCAGCAATGCTGTAATCAGTCTATAATATCTTTTGATGATTCTTATTGTTTCTTTAATTTACCAAACATATCTATCGTCAAATGGTTTTCTTTCTGTTTTCTAGCACTATTTGAGACCAGCTCATTTTCAAAGACACCTATAAGAGCCCCATCTTTAAATATAAAGTGATATTCAATTGTCATCGGAATTGATATCCCACCAGAGCAATCACGTGCTCTCACATTGATGAGATAAGACATCTGTTCATATAAACAACTATCTGCAATCTGAGCAAATGCAACTTTATACGGTTCTCCTAAACGTTTTTTCACGAAATCTCTGCTTGCTCCCGGTTTTATACTTTCTACAATCCGCAAAAACTCAGTATCGCCCTTTATAGGGTTGCGTCCAAACAATGCGGAACAAGATACAAACATAACAAATAGGCATACAAGCAATCTCTTTAGATTCTTATTATAAGACAACTGCTTCATGTGGCACTCCGTTAAATGTCTTAATTTTAGTGATATTATTTGAATCCAGTTCATATTCTGTACATTTTGCTTTAATTTCCGCACAGTCAATCCCACTCCAACGTCCCTCCAAACGTATTTCTTTCCCTGTATTTACACTTCTTAAATATGTCGTATATTCAATTGTTGCGTAACAGAAGATCTGTTCTCATATTCCCATCTCACAACAAAATCTGGTATCTGAGCTACTGTCGCCGTAGCACTTTTCTTCCCCGTCGAACAGCTCCCGCAAGGAGTCGGACACAAATTCATCTTTCCCGTGGAGAGCGAGCCACTTCTGGACTTCTGACTCTTCCTCCGGGGAAAACAAGCCGTCATAATAATCTTTCAGTCTCTTGTCCATTACGATATGATAAGAAAACAGATTTCTGTGGCAATCTTTCACTGCCTTTCACCATAAGAACGTACGACTCGGAAAATTTACGTAACGGCTTAGGAAAAATTTTTGATTTTTTATGTCAATGCCATAAAATGTCAATTCAACTTTCCACGAAGATCTTTCAGGGCGAGTTCCAGATGCTTCTCCACTGTGCGTACGGAGAGCCCCAGCCTCTCGGCTATCTCTCTATTTGAAAGCTCATCCAGCTTACTCATCTTCAATATCTTGGCGCGCTGGTCCGGAAGGTCGTCCACCATAGTACGCAGTTGCGCGGCGGATTCTCTCCGTATCATCTCGTCTTCCGGAACAGAAACCTGGGCATCTTCCATTATCTCCTGGACCTTCGCCACATCCTTCGCCCATTTGGACCTGAGAACATCCAACGACTCGTTCCTGGCGCACACGAACAGCCAGTTCTTTAGCGAGAGCCCCGGCTCCAGGCTGTTCCATGAGACATAAAGCCGCATGAATATGTTCTGGGTAATATCTTCCGCACGCATCTGATCCTTGATCATCTTGCGGACAAAATTCAATACCATCGGAGCGTAGCGGTCATATATCGCCTCGAAACTGCGGATATTGCCACGCTTCAATTTCACGAGAAGGACTTCGTCCGTCTGGTCTTTGATGGATTTGAACATTTGCATCAGTAATTATTCAATAAGAGGATGCTCGCGGACTACAGTCTCACGTCAATGATATTCGGATAGTGGTCGGTAAGCTTTACGGTGTACTCTTCCATGATGCAGTCGAACACCTTCACCTCGGCAGTTCCGGCAGGATCATAAATGAACAGATGGTCGATGGCGCCACCTTCCCTGGTGTCCGCCTTCCTTCTGCTCGCCGTAGAATATCCGTCGGCCGGACTGCATATATGATGACCGTTATGGTTATCCCCGTAAACAGTAGCAGCTTTATAGCAAGGAACATAGCCCGCCTGGATAAACTGCTGCATCGGAACAGTATTCTCCTCGCAATTCATATCCCCCACGACAAACACCGGAATATCCTTGTACTTGGCGAGAATGCCCTCCACCTCAGCCATGATCAGCCTTACCTGCGAAGCCCTCGCCTGCGTGCTTCCCGCCTTTGCCTTGTCGCTCTTCCACCAGAGATGCGTTCCGACCAATGCGAAAATCTTTCCGTCCTTCTTGCGCTTGAACACAGCTGACGTATAAGACTTGGAGCCATGGTTGCACCACTCCGACGGCGTATAAAGATTGAACTTCACATAAAGGAGCTCCAATTCATCCGGCTTATAGAATATAGGTGTATTGTTCCAGTTCTTCCCGGACTCATAAGCAATCTGATATCCTTTTTTTTGCACCAACGGATAGAACACGTCGTGCATGTGTTTCGAATATTCCTGCAATGCGAACACGTCCGGTGCGTAATCCGATATCAACCGCGCGAACTGCGGCCCCCTGACACTGTCGCGAGGGTCCTCCCCAAGTTTCCGCCAAGCCGGCGGAATCGTGTCCTTGCTGTAATCCCAGATGTTGTCGTCCAAGATGCGCAGGTCCGCACCCTTCGCCACCTTATACTTCCCCCGAGGGCCCTCCGCCCTCAATCCAGGCTCCGCATTCGCTACCGCAATGCATCCAAGTGACAATGCCATCGTCACCAGTGTTTTCAAGAAATTTCTCATAATTCAGGTCAATGTTTTATTATCAATGATTCCGAAAATTACTATTTTTAAAGAATTCATGCAACAAAATCTATCATTGCCCGTCTAGGGTATAGAACATTGGATGAAGAAATGGACATTGATGACAAAAAAGCGGCGGAACTTTTCCGGCAATACGGCAAGAGACTGTACAACACGGCCTTGCGCATCACTTTGTCATCAGGCGAAGCGGAAGAAATCATGCAGGAGACATTGATCCGGTTCATTACGGGCAGCAAGAGACCTGACGACGAATGGGCGTGGCTGAAGCGGATCTGCATAAACAAGTCGATTGACTTCCTGCGCCGCGAAAAGCGGTTCGTGAACATTGACGGTGCCTTCACTTCTGCGGAACCCGTTCTTGCCGATGGCAACGAAGAGGTTTGGTCCGGATTGGACGGAAAAGTGTTCCCGATGGTGATGGAAGCGCTGAAGTCAATGCCCGACGGCTACCGGACGATATTGACATTGAAACTTATAGAAGACATTGATTATAAAGAGATTGCATCAATGTTGGGAATCAGCGAATCCAGCGTCCGCAGCCAATACATGAGAGGACGCAAAAAACTTGCGGAAAAACTGAAAGAAAAACTGAAATTCAATGATTATGAATGATATGGAGAAATATTTCGAGAAGTATAGGGGTCTGGCCGAAGAACTGGAAAGCTGTCCTTCGGTGACGGAGCAGGCGTTTCTCGGGAGGCTTCATGAGGAGCGTGCAAGAAAGCGCTTCCGCAGACGTACACTCGCATTGACCTTAATAGGGATGGCGGCAGCATTGATGGTCGTCATCATTTTGCCGGGGCGCGAAGCACGGATTGATCCGGCGGAGGTGTATGTGGAGAATTATCGGGAGGGCGTGGCGCCGCTGCTTTCGGAGGTGCGGGATATGGAAACGGCGTCGGAACTGTGCCGAGAGATGGGCCTGTCGTCAGTCATCGAGAGCCTGCTGTATTGCCCGGAGGATCTTGCCGAAGGACTGGAAGATACTGAAAAACTGGAAGTTACGAAAAAATATTGCAGCCGCAGCCTTGACGAAATCAGAATATTATACGGCGAATGTTGCCGGGCTTATTTCATCGGGACGGCGGCCGTGCATGATAATTAAATTTTCAATGTTATGAAAAAGAATCTTTTTTTGCTGATCTTGCTTTGCGCGATGTCCGTAATTCAGGTCAATGCAGGTGTGAATCCTGCCATGAGACGGGAATATGATTTCAAGTCTTTCAACGCTATCCGCACCGTGTCCAGAACCCAGTCAGTTTCCGGACGTGGCAAATTCGTTTTCACTTCCTATAAGATTTCTTTGGTCAAGTCGGATCATTATAAAGTCGTCATGGAGGTGTGGGACAAGGATGATATCGACTTGTTCGAAATCAGAAAGTCGGGTGGCGTCCTGGAGCTGGTGACGGATGTGAAAAAATATCCGTACCGCAGTTCGAATGTCAGCACCCCATGTGCGACCGTGACAATTTATACGCCTGATTTTCCGAGCGTTACGTTAAACGGGACCAGCCGCATGAGCGTGTCGGGCGGGACTTTCTCAGGGGACAATCTGGCGGTAACATTGTCCGGAACGGCGAAACTCGACGGGCTTTCCGGGACGTGGGACAAGACCAATTTCACACTGAGCGGCTCCTCACGCATTGACAACCTGACGCTGAAGTCCGGGGCATGTTTCATCACATGCAGCGGCGCTTCCGAGATAGCCGGCATTTCTTCCATAAATTCCGACAAGGTCCAGCTGTCAATGTCAGGCGCGACCGCACTCAAGTTCGAGAATATCCGTTCCGGAATCATCAACACCACCGCAAGCGGCGTCGGCAAAATCAAGACGCTGGAGGTCAATGCCAATGAATTGCTGGCAAATCTTTCCGGTGCTTCATCTGTGAATTTTTCCGGAAAAATCGGAATTGTTTCTGTGGAATTGGACGGAGCGTCGTCGCTGTCTCTCCAGGGAGACGGAGATAAAATGAGTGTCACCGCCTCCGGAACTGCGACGTTCAATGGCAAGAGTTTTACCGTGAAGGATGCTTCCGTCAATCTGTCCGGCGTGTCCGGTGCCACAGTCACAGTCACCCAAAAGCTCGTGACCGAGACGTCCGGGAATTCCCACATAGATTACTACGGCAATCCCGAGTCAGTAAACAGCAAGTCTAAAAACGTGGTAAAGCATTAGGTTTACATATTGATTCCCACAGGTGGGAAAATCATGGCCGCCGGATCAGGAGCGATTCCCCATCCGGCGGTCAGTTTTTACACCTGTCCCACAAGTATTCTTACCATTTCGTTCCAAATAAACGTTTTAAGTTGCACCAAATGGGTTTTCATGCTTACTAAAATGAAACACCTAGCTTAATACCTATCTGGTTCAGTTTGTATTTGACTTCTGCATTCATAACAGTCGTCTTGCAACTATATCTTTCGTATAATAAGGTCAATTTCATTCCGACCTTCTGCCTCATCGGAAAATGTAAGCCGAACTCAGGTCGGAACATTAAACCGCCTGTCATATCATACGTATAATCGAGTTTTGTTCCTACATCCACCCCAGCTGTCAAATCCAGTTTTCGAGCAACTGGCAAATAACCTTTTACATCAACGAATATCGGGAAGATTATGGCTTCATCTGAAAGATCAGCGGTCGCTCCTATACCCGCACCGGCGAAAAGATAACGCGAGAAGCGCACACCATTGATTACTTCCAGGTTAAGGTTATTAAGCTCTTCGCTCATGTCGAACGTATAGGAAACATTCACCTCTCCTTGATATTTGAAGTACTTGACATCCTGAGCACCGATGCCGAGCGGCAAGACCAATAAAGTCAATAGGCACAATATGCGATTAATTTTCATGGTTTTTGGATTTGAAAACAGGTATTATTTTTTTCGAATTTAGCTATTTTTTTTTGAGAAAATTGTTACAAAACTGTTAAAAACAGCCATAATATCTTGTGAAGTCGTGGATCATAAGTCACTGTACCATAAATATCCTTGTCAATTTCGTTCCGAATAAACGTTTTAAGTTGCACCAACTGGGTTTTAAGAGGCGTTTTGTTTCGCGAAAACGTTTTATGCGGCACAAAATGCGCACTGTGTTAGAAAAAGGCGTGGGTATAATATAAACCAACCACCTGGCGGGTGAGAATGATCTGCCTCCAATTAAGGAAACAGTAAATAGGATAATAGTCTGTCTAGCTTTCTAATTACTCCTCCTCTATCGGTCCGGGAATCAAAGTTTTCTTGTCGGAAATCTTTATTCCGTAAGCAATATTGCGAACTTTACCCTCCTCAGGAATCAGGATGCCTATCTCTGCTAGGTGCTGTACATCACGAACTGCGGTATCTGGAGAAACCTTGGCGAGTTTTGCCCAGCGCTTGGCAGTAAGTTTACCCTTGTTACCGTCCAGGAAGATGTTGAGAACAGTGCGTTGACGCTCGTTGATATCAGCTTGGGAGTGGTTCTGCCAAAAGACGGCTTTGTCCAGAATGGAAGACAGCATCTCTTCCGCCCCCTTGATTGCCCGCAGCATACAATCCAGGTACCACTCAATCCAGGCACTGATGTCAGTTGTGCCTTTCTGGCAACGCTCTAGCATGTCGTAATACTTGTTCTTCTCCTGTCCTATCTGGCGGGACATACTGAAGTATCGCAGCGTCGAGTTGTCAGCCTGGCTCAGCGCCATGTCTGCAATGGCCCTGCCGATACGACCGTTGCCATCGTCAAAGGGGTGGATACAGACGAACCAGAAGTGAGCAATGGCTGATTTGACGTAATCTCTGGGGGTAGAAGGGTCATTGAACCATTTTAGAAATATGTTCATTTCTTCCGGAACTCTCTCCGGTGCGGGAGCGTGGTAATGGACCTTTTCCCTTCCCAGAGCACCAGAAATGACGTTCATTTCATCTCCGCGGTATTTCCCCACGTTGATTTCCTCGTAACCGTTCCTGCCATTCGGGAAAAGAGCGCAATGCCATCCGAATAGCCGGTCATCGGTGAGAGGCTTGTCGTAACCTTGGACAGCATCCATCATCATTTGCACGATTCCCTCTACGTAATGGCCGTAAGGGACCTCACCTGTAATTTGGACACCCATCCTCCTGGCTATGGAAGAACGTACCTGGTCTGGATTCAGCAACAGGCCTTCAATCTCTGAGGACGCGACGATATCATGCGTGTAAGCTTCCACTGCTGCACGCTCCTTTACGTAGAGACCAATGGAGGACAGTATCCCCTCCAGATAACCGGTGGCTTTATTTACGGCAGCAAGTTTGGGATCTATACGGCTCCGGTCCCAATTGAAATGCGGCCAAGTGTCTGTCTGATGAATATACATCGTGCTTAATTTTTCTGCGAATATAACACTTTGCGGCAAATAACCCGCAGATTTTGCGGATTATTTGCCGCAAATGTGATCGAAACCGTTCACAAGGACGTGTCTTTTCATTATGCCTTTTCTACAGGCGCCTGGATGATGGTGAGCCACTTGTCGGCATCCTCTTGATTCCAGATACCGTCGATGTAAACGGCGCGGGGAGCAGCAACAATCTTGTATCCGCCGTGTTCGATGGTGTAGCATTAGCCAGGTTCCGGGCAGAAAGGCTGATAGTCGTAACCTCGCCCTCCGGCCTGACACGATTTCGTTCCAAATAAACGTTTTAAGTTGCACCAAATGGGTTTTCAGATGCGTTTTGTTCCGCGAAAACGTTTTAGATGGTACAAAGTGTGCACTTTGTAAGAAAAAAGGCGAGTGTATAACATAAACAAACCACCTGGCTGGTGAGATGGATTGCGAGTTGAACTGCGAGTTGGATTGCGAGTTAGAACTAGCTGATAAACAAAGTGTTATCTTATCAAGATAAATGCCTGACTGAGAGAAAACTGCGAGTTGTAGGCATGTTAGGGAGTCTTGAATGAAATTGACGAGATTAGCCACGCTGCGCGTGCCTTTTCTCTGCTCCTTGCCGGAGGGGCCCTTG